>ERZ1034365.87-NODE-87-length-47335-cov-4.564264_pt1 | contig 47335 bp, 42 predicted proteins | sample MGYA00520615_ERZ1034365 | MGnify/ENA primary metagenome ERZ1034365 (study PRJEB33736, sample SAMEA104284505) | Azolla filiculoides | biome: Urban; feature: Water surface; material: Ditch water | place: Netherlands | collected 2015-10-28 | depth 0-0.1 m ...
CCTTGTGGACCTTTCAAATTCGCACCAAGTACTGTGCTGTTGTGGAGGCTGTTATCTTGCCTGGCGTGTTCAATTTCTTTTGGTGAGAGGAGAGCTTTTGCGCTGTATCCGCGAAGCAGATTTCTTTTTTTCTTATCAGTGATGCCAAAAATTAGCTTGTATATGTTTTGAGGGCGAAAGGGTTTTTCACTTGTGCTTTTCATTTTTCTGATATAACTTTGATTATGGTTTTATGAGAGAAGAGTTGATTTCACGTAGGCTGCCTGAGTCGATGCATTGGTTCAGTTGGTAATAATTCGAAAGATCCCGCCTGCATTACTTGTGGTCAGAAACAACCACTGCGTAGCCCTAGTAGCCGCCACATAAAACACCCGCGCCGCTTCCTTCTCGTCCTCCCCCGCCGCAGGCATATGCCCCACGCCGGGTAGCGCCACCACGGGGAATTCCAGGCCTTTGCTGACCTTCATGGTCATCACCTTGATCTTGTTGCTGGTGGGGTCAAAGTCGCCAGAGCCCAACCGGTTCTCTACCGGCAGCTTGCGTTGCGCCAGGGTGCGGGCGCACAGGTCGCGCGTCTTGGTGTCTGCGCACAGCACGGCCATGTCGCCCCACGCAAAGCCTTCTTGGTGGGCCTGGGCCAGGTGGTCGGCAATGGCTTCTGCTTCTGCCTGCAGGGTGGGCAGTTTGATGATGAGGGGCTCTTGCCCTTCGCGCCCGCAGCTCACGGGTTTGAGCAATGGAATGCCGTCATCGTCTTTGTCGTCCGCAGTCAGCAGGTCAGCTGCCACCAGGCTGGCGGTCTGCAATATCTGCCGGGTGTTGCGGTAGTTGATTTTCAGGATGGTGGTGCGGCCCTGCGCCTGCACGCCCACGCTTTTGAAGCTGAACTGCTTGCTGCGCGCGCGTTCGTAAATGCTTTGCGCGTCATCAAAGAGCAGCAGCAGGCTGTTGGTGGTGGGGTCCACCATCTGCGTGACCAGTTTGAGCCACTCGGGCGCAAAGTCGTGGCCTTCGTCGATCAGCACGGCCTGGTACTGGCCGCTGGGGATCTGCTTGCGGCCCACGCCGGTGATGACGCGCTGCACCATGTCAGCCATCTTGGCGTCCACCGGCAGGTGGTTCAGGGGCAGCTCCTGCCCAAACGCCACCAGCTGGTCGCGGCACCATTTGTGGAAATGCCGCACGTGCACCCGGTGCGCCAGGCCCTTGGCCTGCATCACGCTGTGCAGCTTCACGCCCAGCGGTTCGTTGAAGCACAGGATCAGGATGGGTTTGCTGCTGGCATTACTCGCCCTGGCCAGGTATTCCGCGCGGTAGCCCAGGATCATGGTCTTGCCGGAGCCGGCCACGCCGTGGATGACGCGGTGGCCGTCGCCCAGGCTGCGCGCCAGTTGCTCCTGCTGCAGGTCCATCACGCGCATGAGGTCGGGCAGCTCGGCATCACCCTCGCGGCCGGCAAACAGCGCGCCCTGCACGGGTACGCGTACCTCGGGGAACATGATCCAGCGCACGCGGTCGAGCTGGGGCAGGCTCATCACCCCGCGCATCATGTACGGGAACATGTCCCACAGGCGGCTTTGCAGGTCTTCGGCGTCCACGGCCTCCAGCATTTCGTCCTGGCACAGCACGCGCTGGGGTTCGATGGCGTGCTGCAGTTCGGCGGCTTCAAACTGTTTGCGCGTGATGTTCACCAGCACCACGCCATAGCTCCAGGGGAAGGCGAGCTTGCCTTTGTGCGGGCCGTCCGCCTGCACCAGCTGGGGGTCGCGCTCCAGTGCGTCAACCACCTGGTGCGCGTACTGGCGGGCTTGCTCCAGCGGGTTGATGACGGCCTTGGGGATGCCGTCGGGCGCGATGGTCCAGGTCTGTTTGTCGGCCTGCTGGATGGTGCTCAGCCGCCAATCCTTGACTTCCAGAATCAGGATGCCGCGGCGCGGGTGCATCACGCAGAAGTCGGGGTGGGCATTCCTGGGGCCCATGGGGACGTCGTACCAGAGCAGGTAGTCGTCGTCGAGTTTGCTTTCAAGCCGCTCGGCCAGCCGCCGCTCGCCGCTGGTCATGCGCGATGCGCAGGCGCCCAGCGCGGGAATCAGTGTCGCCATCCTGGATCTCCTCCCTTGTAACCTTTTGTTGTATCCGCATCATGCCGGGAAAGGTGCGGGGCGGATAGGGGGCGAGTCGGTGACAAGGTGCCATCGACTGAAATGAACCGCTGCGGATGGAAAGAACCACCTGACGGAGGTCGCCACCGCCCCTCCCCTGCGGCGCCTCGGGCAGTCGATCCCAGCCCCAAGGCCAATCCCATCAAGCTCCGGCTGGCCAGGCATCGCAGCCCAAACCGGGTTCAAACCGGCTGAAACAGACGCCCTTCACACTGGATTCGAATGAAATATGGCCCAACCCAGCATGAAATGGTCATTTCACGCTATTGAAATTGACTATTCCACGCCCGACGCAAAGCTGGCGCACAGGGCGACGATGGCGGGGTCGTCATGGCCGGACGCGCGGTACGCCAGCACGATGTCGTCCGCCGGCTCGCCCCAGGGTGCCGCCACGCGCTGCAGGGGCTGGGCGCCGGCATAGCCGCGCAAGGCGGATTCGGGCACCAGGGCCAGCAGGCCGCAGTGGGCGACCAGCTGCAGGTTGGTATGGAACGAAATCGAGGTGACAGCGGCCCGGGGGGCCGGCAGGCCGTGGCGCAGGAACAGCTCTTCCAGGACCTGGCGGGTGAGGGCACCGGTGGGCGGCAGCACCCAGGCGTGTTCGAGCAGGGCCTGCAGCCGCGCACGCGCGGGCAGGTCCGCCGGCAGTTGCATGGCCGGGTGGGTGTGGGCGGCGGCCACCGCCATCCGCTCGTGGCCCACGGTCTGGTGCACCAGGCCGGCGGCCACGGGGTCGCACTCTTGCGGCGATGGCAGGCGGCAGACGATGGCGTCGAGCTCGCCCTGCACCAGTTGCGCCCAGAGGCGGGCCACGGTCGATTCGGTCAGCTCCACCGCCAGTCCGGGCCGGGCGGCGCGCAGGGCCCGCAGGGCGCGCGGCAACAGCGCCAGAGTGGCCAGCGGCAGGACGCCCAGGCGCAGGGGCAGGCTTGTGACGGCCTGGGCGGCGGCCTGCGCAGCCAGCAATTCGCGCCGGGCCACCCGCAGGCGCAACAGGGCGGCCGCGCCGGGGGCGGTCAGGGTGGCGCCGCTGCTGCCGCGCAGCACCAGCGGCACGCCAAACGCCTGCTCCAGACCCTGCAGCGCCTGCGTGACCGCTGGCTGCGTCACATGCAGGCGCACAGCCGCCTGCCGCAGCGAGCCGGCGTCGGCAATGTGTTCCAGCAACAGCAGGTCGCGCAGGCGCAGTTGCCCGATGCGGGGCGGCAGGGTATTCATGATGTCTTATACCTGTCTAAGAAATTCTGTCTTTTCCTTATGATAGGCGCGACCTAGACTGGCGGGCACATCCACGGAGACCCGCCATGACTGATCTTTCCCTTGAGGCGCTGGCAGCCCGCCGCCAGTTTTTGTCCCTGCTGGCCGCTGGTGCCGGCCTGGCCGCCTTCCCGGCGCGCTCGCAGGGCTTTCCCGCAAGGCCGATCAAGGTCATCGTGCCTTACGCGCCCGGCGGCGGGCCCGATGTGCTGACGCGCAAGGTCGGCCCCCGGCTGTCGGAAATCCTGGGCCAGCCGGTGGTGGTGGAGAACATCGTGGGCGCCGGCGGCATTCTGGCGGCGCAGCAGGTCGCGCGCGCCGCGCCGGACGGCTACACCCTGATGCTGGGCGCCTCCACCCACATCGTGCAGAAGGCGATGCAGCCGGCGGTCAAGTTCGACCCGGTCAAGGACTTTGCCCACATCATCCGCGCCACCACCAGCCCCCAGCTGCTGGTGGTGGCTGCCAGCGCGCCCTGGAAAACCGTGCAGGAGCTGATCGCCGCCATCCGCAAGGAGCCGGGCAAGCTCAACTACGCCTCGGGCGGGATCGGCAGCGCCGCGCATCTGGCCAGTGCCGCCATGGTGCTGGCCGCCGAGGTGCAGGCGGTGCATGTGCCCTACAAGGGCTCGGTCGAGATCATTCCCAGCATCCTCTCGGGGTCCACGCAGTTCGGCTGCCCGGTGGCCTCCACGGCGGTCGGCCCCGTGCAGCAGGGCACGGTGCGCGCACTGGCCACGACCGGCGCCACGCGGCTGGCGCAGTTGCCCAACGTGCCCACGCTGAAGGAGGCGCTGGGCAAGGACGAACTGGCCATCGAATCCTGGAGCGGCATCTGGGCGCCTGCCGGCACGCCGGCTGCAGTGGTGGATGTGCTGTTTCGCGCCTACCAGAAGCTCTACAGCGATCCGGCCATCCGCGCCGACCACCTGGCGGCAGGCGCGGCTGTAGCGCTCAGCGAGTCGCCCGCGGAGTTCAGCCGCTTCGTGGAGTCCGAAACCGCCAAGTACCAGCGTCTGGTCAAGGCCACCGGCATCAGCACGACATGACCGCCATGCAGCCACTGACAGGCCTGCGGGTGCTCGACTTCAGCCACGTCATCGCCGGGCCCTTTGCCACCTTTTACCTGGCGCAGCTGGGCGCCGAGGTCACCAAGATCGAGAAGCCCGGCGGCGGCGACGTGATGCGCGGCTCGGCGCAGGGGGCGGCCCAGTTCGCGGCCTTCAACGCCGGCAAGCAGTGCCTGGCCGTTGACCTGCACAGCGAAGCCGGGCGCGCCCAGGCGCTGGCGCTGGCGCGCACCTGCGACGTGCTGCTGGACAACTTCCGCCCCGGCGTGCTGGAGCGGCACGGCCTGGGGTTTGAGGCCGTGCGGGCGCTCAACCCACAGATCATCTACTGCTCGGTGTCCGGCTACGGCACCCAGCACGCGCCCTGGAAGACCCGCGGCGCCTACGACCATGTGGTCCAGGCAGCCACCGGCATGGCCATGCTGGCCGGCGAGCCCGGCGGCCCGCCGGTGAAGACCGGGTTTCCGGTGATCGACGTGATGACCGGCGTGCTGGCGGCCTTTGCCATCACGGCGGCGGTGCAGGAGCGCCAGCGCACCGGCCAGGGCCGGCACATCGACGTGTCAATGTGGGGCGCGGCGCTGCAGCTGATGTACCCCTTCACCGTGGGAGCGATGGGCAGCGGGCAGTCGCCCGAGCGCGTGGGCAACAAGGGCTATTCCGGCAGCCCGGCGGCGGAATACTTCGAGGCGGCGGGTGGCGGATACATCGCCATCGGGGCCAACACGCCACAGCAGATCGGCAAGCTCTACGAGGTGCTGGGCTGGTCGGCTGCGCAGGCCGAGGCGGATCTGGTGCGCGGCCCCGGCTTTGCGCGGGCCCGCGATCCGCAGGCCTTTCGCGACCAGCTGGCCGCCGCCCTGCGGACCCGCACCGCGCAGGAATGGGAAGACCGGCTGCACGCGGCCGGGGTGCCCGCCGCGCGGGTGCGCACGCTGTCTGAATTCACCGGCGAAGCCCAGGCGGCCGGCGCCCTGCTGCCGACCCTGTTGCAGATGGCTGGTCACACGGTGGCCACACCCGGCCTGGGCTGGCGCACACGCACGGCGCCCTGAGCGCCCGACCCGAGCGCCGGCCCCGGCCGCCGGTCAACGGCGCCACAGGCCCCACACCCAGTGCCCGAAACCCGCAGCGCACAGCACCCAGACAGCCACGATGGCCACCGCTGCGGCGCGGCTGGTGGGCTGCCCTGACGCGGCGCGGGCTTTCTGGCGGCTGGCCTCGATCACCTCGGCGGGCGTGAGCCGGATGACCAGCAGGATGCCCAGCGGCAGCAGGAGCACGTCGTCCAGGTAGCCCAGCACGGGGATGAAGTCGGGGATCAGGTCAATGGGGCTGAGCGCATAGGCGGCAATCAGCAGCGCCAGCGCGCGCACGGCCCAGGGCGTACGCGGGTCGCGTGCGACGAAGTAGACGGTCATGGCGTCGTGCTTGATGCGCCGTGCCGCCTGGCGCAGGGTGGCCCACAGGTTCATGCTGAAAACAATTCGTTATTAATAGCAAACAATGACCATTCCACGATGGGTTAGACCCCATATGACGTAGAAATCAGCCCCATGGCCCGCCCGCCGGCCTTCAGGGTGCGATCTGCAGCTGCGCGGGGTCGAGCAGCAGGAAATGGGCAGGTTTGCGCTGCTTGCGGTGGCCGTCGTCACTGACGAGGACGATGCGCGGGGCGCCGTCCAGCACGGCCGGGCAGACGCCCTCGGCCTTGCCCAGCCCCTGCAGGCCGGGCACGGTGACGCGGCGGGCCCGTGCGCCGGGCTGGCCGCTCCAGAACCAGAGCGCGAACGGGCCGGGTGCGCCAGAGGCGGGCCCGGCGATCAGCAGGTAGCCCGCCAGCGCGGGCACCCAGGCCATTCCGCGCAGGCCCTGGCCGCCCAGGTCGAGCGCGTGCAGGCGCGGCGCGATCCGGGGCGCCTCGGCGGCCTCGAACACGGCGCGCAGGTTCTCGACGCTGGCGATGAGCGCGTGGCCGGCCTGCAGGGGACTGCGAAGGCCGATCAGCAGGCGCTGCTGGTCGGGGCTGATCTCCAGCGCCTCGATGTTCAGGCCGCCGTCCTGCTTGACGTCCACGACCCGCGCCGCCGCGGCCAGCACGGGATGCGCGTCGGTCAGCGCCCGCTTCAAGCCATCCACCACCGTGGACTTCACCACCGCGTCCCCTTCGATGCGGAACCGGACCAGTTTTTGGCGCGCCCTCTTGTCGTCGCCGTCCCCATCCAGCGAATGCGAGGTGATGGCGTACACAAAACCGGCCTGGTCGAGCGCCAGGCCTTCCAGGTCGTCCAGCGTCCAGAAGGCGCTGAAGCCCTGCCAGAAGCCCGGCGCCAGCGCGGTGCTGTGCACGCTGCCGTCGGCACCGAGCGTGACCAGGCTCAGGGGGTGGCTCTTTTCATCCTCGACCACCAGAAACCGCCCGTCGGGCAGCTGCTGGATCGCGGAGGGCTCGTAGAGGCCGGTCAGGGGCAGGAAGGCGGGTGGAGCGGCGGACATCGCAAGGACCTCATGGCACCGCGCGGCTTCAATGGTCTTCGAAGCGGGGCGGCGACAGGCCCTCGGCGGGCTCACCGGTGTCGGGGTCGATCCAGTCGGCAATGCCGATTTCGTTCTCGGCCTCCTGCAGGGTTTCGCCGGGCTCGGGCTCCAGGCCGTCGGCCTCGGCCATGTCGGCCAGGGCTTCCTCCAGGGTTTCGAAGGGGCCGAATTCCTGCTTGCCATCGGGCGCGACCCAGTGGTAGCCGTCCGGGCGCAGGCTGACCTGCTCGACCGGGTTCTCCATGGCCACGTCTTCTTCCTCGGCCAGCAGGTCTTGCGGCATGGGCGGCGCGGGGGCCTTGTTTCTGTGCATTGTCATGTTCCTTTTCTTGCCATGCAGTTGGATGGAGCGAGCCTACGCCCCCGGGGGAAAAATTCCTTAACAAAGATCAAGACGCCACGTTGCGCGTGCGGGGCTGTGGATGCCTCATTTGCCATCATCCCGGCGTCGGGCGGTCATTAAACGCTATTTTTTATGAAGCATCCGCGCCAACTGGTTGCCGGTGCTGCGCAGGCGCCGGGCCAGCAGCTGGGTGAGCTTGACGAGCAGTTTGGCGCCCACGGCGGGATGGTCGTGGATCAGCCGGGCAATCGCCTTGCGGGTCATGACCCCGGCTTCGACGACTTCGATCGCGGTGCAGGTGGCGTAGCGGGGCTCGCCGTCGAGCATGGACATTTCCCCCACGGCCGCACCGGGCTTGATGACGGCCAGACGGGTGCTGCCGGCGGGCAGGGGCCACGCGGAGCCGGCGGTGGCGTCCGTGCAGGCGGGCCAGGCGTCGGCGCGCTTGGTGACATCCACGGTGCCGCGCAACAGCAGCAGCATCCAGTCGCCAACTTCGCCTTCGCGCACCAGCACCTGGCCGGGCTGGGCGCGCACCAGCAGCAGGGCCGCGCCCAGAATGTCGGCCTCGGCGGGGGTGAGGTCTTCCAGCAGCGGGCTGTCGTGCAGCCAGTGCAGGCCATGCCCAGACAAGGGGATGCCGGTGCCGAGCAACTCCAGGCCCGCCTGCTGCAGGGTGGTTTCCAGCGCGCGGACGGCTTCAGCAGGCATGGGGCAGACCCGGGCGGGCGCTCAACGCGCCGGCGGCATCAACGGCTGCAGCCATTGCGCAACTTCCCCGATGGCGGCGTCGGTGGCGGCGGTCAGCGCCCGCACGCCGCCGGCGGCATCGGCACTGGGCGCGGGGCGCTGCACGCTGAAGCGGCGCTGGGCCACGGCGCGTTCGCGCCCGCCGGCGTTTTGCACCAGCGTGGCACGCAGCCGCACCAGGCCGGCGGAGCGGTCGGGCGCTTCGAAGACGTGGGTGAATTCCTCCAGCTCCAGCCGCAGCGTGGCCGCCACGGCGCCGTCGCCCACGCCAAGCACCACGCGGGTCTGGCTGAGCTGGTCGCGCAGGCGCTGGCGCACGAGCTGGGCCGGCGCCATGCTCCAGCGCGCCTGGGCGTAGGGGCGCAGCTGCTGCACGTCAGCGTAGGCCAGGCGGTAAAGCATGGCGGTGCCGTCCAGGGCGGCGGGCGCGTCGATGTCGGCCAGCGCCAGGGCGGGGAGCGTGGCGGCCGATGCTGAAGCGAAGGCGGCGGACTGGCCCGGGCCGAAGTCATAAACGGCGGGGCGCACCGGTTTGTCGGGCAGGACCGCGCAACCGCTCAATGCCATCAAAACCAGGCCAAAAGCCAAGCACCCCAGCGTGGAATGGCGCTTGTTTGCTATGGTTAGAGAAGTGATCTGCTGCAATTTTTTCATGAAAAACGTCCTCAGCGGGCGGCGGCGGGCGCCGCAAAGCCGGGCTCACCCGGGCCGGGGGGCACCAGGCCGTTGCCGTACAGCAGGGATTGCGGGTTTTCGCCCAGGCTGCCGGCGGTGCGGCCGACCTGGCGCACCGCCCGGGTGGCGTCGTCGCTCATGCGGTGCAGGCGCGGCAGCGTGGTGGCGTTGAGGGTGCCGGCGCCCTGGGCCAGCGCGTCCACGCCCTCGGCCAGCTTCTCCACCGCGCCGCCCTTTTCATTCAGGCGCTTGACCGCCTGGCCCACCTCGGCCACGGCCTGGCGGGTTTCGCCCGAGGTGGCCTGCAGCGACTGCAGCGTGCCGCGCGTGGTCTGCAGGAGTTCCGGCACGCTGACCCGGGCCACGCCAGGCGGCGCGGCCAGCAAGGTGCGCAGGTCGGCGGAGAGCTGGCGAAAACCCTGCGCCGCCTCGCCCGCCTGGCTGACGGCGCCGATCAGGACTTGCTGGTTTTCCGGGGCCAGCAGTTTGTTGATGCGGCGGCTGGCTTCTTCCACCTGGGCCAGCACCTGGGCGCCCTGGTCGGTGATGCGGCCCATCAGGCTGGGGCGCAGCGGGATGCGCGGCGGGTCGCTGTCCGGCGAGACCAGCGGCTCCTTCGAGGCGCCGCTGTCGTCGAGCTGCACATGGGCAATGCCGGTGACGCCCTGGTAGCCCAGCGTGGCAAAGGTGGAGCGGGTCACGGGCGCGCTGGCATCCACCGCGATGCGCACCAGCACGTTGCCGGGCATCTTGGGATCGAAGCTGATGCCGGTGACCTTGCCGACCGGCACGCCCTTGAAGCGCACGGCGGCCTGCAGGCTCAGGCCGGTGACGGCGCTGCTGGAGCTGAGTTCGTAGTTCTGGCGCACGCCGCCCTCGCGGCTGAGCCACCAGGCCAGTGCCACCAGCAGGGCGGCCACCGCCATCACAAAGGCGCCGGCGGCCAGGGCATGGGCTTTGTTTTCCATAGGGTTTCCTTTTTACACCGTGAACGGGTATTCGCGCAGCAATTCCATGGCGCGCTGGCCCCGTTCGCCGAGGAAAAAATCGTGGATGAAAGGGTGCGGGAAGGCAATCACTTCGCGCGGCGGGCCTTCGACGATGATTTTCTGGTCGGCCACCACGGCCACGCGGGTGCTGAGCTCGAACAGGGTGTCCAGATCGTGGGTGACCATCACCACGGTCAGGCCCAATTCATGGTGCAGCGAGCGCAGCAGGTTGCAGAAGGCGTCGGCGCCGTCGGGGTCGAGCCCGGCGGTGGGCTCGTCGAGCAGCAGCAGCGGCGGGTCCATGATGAGGGCGCGCGCCAGCGCCACGCGCTTGATCATGCCGCCGGACAGTTCCGCCGGCATCTTGTGCGCGTGCTTGACGTCCAGCCCGACCATCTGCAGCTTGAGCAGCGCGGCGTCGCGGATCAGGGCGTCAGGCAGGCTGTTGAGCTCACGCAGCGCAAAGGCGATGTTCTCCAGCACCGTGAAGGCCGAGTACAGCGCCCCATGCTGGAACAGCATGCCCACCCGGCTGGCCGCGCCCTGCGCCCCCAGCACGGCGGCCGGTTTGCCCAGCACCGTGACGGTGCCGCGCGCGGGCGACTGCAGCCCCAGGATCTGCCGCAGCAACACCGTCTTGCCCGTGCCGGAGCCCCCCACCAGCGACACCACCTCGCCACGCGGCACCACCAGGTCCAGGTCCTTGTGGATCACCACATCGACGCCGGCGGTGTGGAACACCGACCACAGGCCGCGAATGTCCACCACGGGCGCGGGGACGTCGGGGGTGCACTCGGCGGGCAGGATCGCGGCGGACGTCTGCATGGCTCAGATCCCGATATTCTTGAAGACGACGGCAAACAGCGCATCAATCAGGATCACGACCGTGATCGAGCTGACCACCGACGCCGTGGTGCCCTGCCCCAGGCTCTCGGTGTTGGGCTTGACGCGCAGGCCGTAGTGGCAGCCGATCAGCGCGATCAGCAGGCCGAACACCGCCGATTTGCCCATGGCCAGCCAGAGGTTGCTGACCGCCACGGCACGCGGCAGGTTGCTGATAAAGTAGGCCGGCGTGATGCCCAGCACCAGATCGGCGGCCAGCATGCCACCGAACAGCGCCGCGAGCGTGGTCCAGAGCGTCAGCAGCGGCATGGCCACGGCCAGCGCGATGGCGCGTGGCATGACCAGCCGGAAGCCGTGCGGAATGCCCATGACGCGCATGGCGTCCAGCTCCTCGGTGACGCGCATCACGCCGATCTGCGCGGTGATGGCCGAGCCCGAGCGCCCGGCAATCAGCACCGCGGCCAGCACCGGCCCCAGTTCGCGGATCAGCGACAGGCCGAGGATGTTGACGATGTAGATCTCGGCCCCGAACTGCCGCAGTTGCTGCGAAGTCAGGTACGCCAGCACCACGCCAATCAGGAAGCCGACCATGGCCGTAATGGGCAGCGCCGTCGCCCCGATGTGAAAGACATGGCCTGTGATGTCGCGCCAGGGCGCGTCGCGCGGTGCCCGTGCCAGACGGGCCAGGTCCAGCACCAGCTGCCCCACCAGCCGCAGCAGGTCCTGCCCGTGGTCGGCGACCTTGAACAGCAGTTCCCCCAGACGCAGGAACCGCTGCCAGAGTGTCGGCCGCTGGTACGCGGGTGGCGTGACCGCGTAGCGGGCCACGCGCTCCAGCACGGCGCGCTGGTCCGCCAGGGCCTCCAGGCGGGCGGGCCAGGCACGGCCCCAGTGGTTCCAGAGCACTTGCGCGCCCAGGTGGTCGAGCCGCTGCAGGCCGGTCAGGTCCCAGGCTGCGGCCGGCTCACGGGCCAGCGCCTGCAGATCGCGCGTCAGCGTCGCCCAGACCCCGGGAGCCGTCAGCGCCGCAGCCGTCCAGCGCCCCTGCGCCAACACCTGCAGCCCGCCGGATGCGGGCTGGCAGACGATGCGGGGGGGAGAGGCCTCCATGTATCTGAACGGTAAAGAATGAAAGAGTTGGATGGTAGCGCGTCAAGCCCCCGCCGGGGCACCGCGCACGGCCTGATGGCCGAACTGCGTCGCGGAAGCCCAAGGCAAGCACGTCGGTTTGACAGACATCAATGCCTTGCATGGTTGGCGCGCCAGCGCGTGTTACAGCCACGGGCTGGCGTTGCAAGACAGGACCTCTTGATGCTTTAATACCTTATACCTAGTTATAAAGCAAGAATAAACCCTTAGTTCTTACATTTTCTTGCGGCATTTCTCATATTCACCATCTAAATTGACATTTTTGCCTGTTGTGTCGCCTGTGCCCCTTGCGTTTCATCACCGGTTTTTGCCAGCCTCTGTCTGCCCTGCGCCACGCGCTGCTGGCATGGCTTGCGGCAACTTGCGGGCTGTGCGTGCAAGCGCAGACGCTGGGGCCGGCCATGGCTGTCCCACAAGTGCAGTCGTTGAACCGGCTGGAAGCCGAGCAGGAACGGCTGCGCAAGCTGATTCAAGGCAAACCCAAAGCCTACGTTGACAACGTGATGGACCCGACCACCGATTCACCGCAAGCCGAACCCGGCGATGCCCTGCCCGACGCAGCGCAGGCAGGGTTTCGGGGCTACGTGCTGGAAACGCGGATGGACATCGGCCAGTCCACCACCGAGGGGCTGCGCCTTCAAAGCAGCCGCGAACTGGGTGTGCGCACCGAGTACCGGCGCGAAACCTTCAATCACGGCGATTTCGTGCTGCAGGCCGATCTGCGGACGCGGCCCGGCGACCACACCGCCGGGCTGGGCAGTGCCGGCACGGCACGGCACGGTACCGGCGGGCGCATCACCCTGCGCAACCTGGGCTTTCCGGTGACGCCCGATGTATTTGCCGACACCTCGCTGGGTGACATCTCCAGCGAAATCACCAGTGCGCTCAGCCGCAATTACCGGCTCTCCCTGGGTTCGGGCACCGTCCGTGGGTTCGGCATGCGGGTCACGGGCGCTGGGTTTGATCTGCGGGCCGGCCTCGGCATGCGCGGCACGCTGGCTGGCGGCCCGTATCCGGGCTTCCAGCAGGACGAAGGCACGCTGGCCTGGGCCGGGTACAGCCACCGGCTCGCTGGCAACCTGTACGCAGGCATCCAGTTCAACCACGCCACGGGCGTTGCGGCGGCGTCCGGTGGCACGCTTCAAAACGCACAGGTTGCGGCCAGGGAGACCGTCACCAGCCTGGCCGCCAGCCTCGGCTATGGCGGCGAGCTGCGCCAGGACGGCGATGTCCGGGTCCGGCTGACGGGCGTCGGCAGCCGCGCGGCCAGCGCCACGGGCGCGCCAGCCAGCCAGGCCCTGGGTCTTTTCATGGAGGGCGGACTGCAGCTGGGCGGCACCCGGCACGAAATCGGGTTGTACAACGCCGGCCCGGACCTGCGCTTCGGCGATCGCACACTGCAATCCGACCACCGCGGCATGTACTGGCGGATGGATCAGAGCACCTCGCGCCTGAGCTGGGGCGCGGGGATCGACACGGAATGGGGCAACCCCGGCCGGGACCCGGCCCGCCAGGCGTCGCAACGCACGGGACTGAGCGCCAATGCCCAGATCCGGCTGGACCGCGACAGCGCCATCGGGGTCTACCTGAACGCGAGCCAGACCCGCTATCAGGATGCCGCACAGCCAAGCAATGCCAGCGAAGGCTCCCGCAGCCTGAGCGGGGGGGCGTCCTACCAGACGCTGTTGCGCAACTGGGGGCGCAGCCGCGTCAATCTGCTGGTGCGCCGCAATGAAAGCCTCGTGGCCAATGGCGTACCGGCAACCGGGGAAGAACTGCAATGGGAACACGACTGGGTCACCGGCCGGTACGAAACGCTGCGCCCCGAGTTCAGCACCGTACTGGGCATGGCGCGCGACCACAGCGCCGGAGAAACACAGGCTTACCCCACGGCCGGCGTGAATTTCCGCTTCTGGCCTGACGCCGACTGGAGCGTGAACGGCAACCTGCGCTACACCTCGCGCAGTGGCAACCTGTCCAGCAGCCGCGGCCTGTCCGGCTCCCTCAACACCGAGGCCACGCTGGCAAACGGCTGGCGCCTGGGCGCGGCGTTGAACCTGAACCAGGCGGTGGTGCAGGCCAGCCTGGTTCCGGGCACGGCCCCGGTGGTGTCCCGCACCAACGACAAAACGGCCCAGTTGTACCTCCGCTGGGAAGGGGCCAGTGGCATGCCTTACCAGGCGGCCGGCCTGCGCAATGCCGGCGCGGCAGGCGGCGGAGGCATTGCAGGCCTGGTGTACTTCGACGGCAACCACGACGGCACACAACAGGCCGGCGAAATGGGCGTGCCCGGGGTCGAGGTCTTTCTAGACGAACGCTACCGCGTCACGACCGACCGGGAAGGCCGTTTTGAATTTCCGCTGGTGACGACCGGACGTCACCAGCTGTCGCTGACGCTGGAAACCGTGCCACTGCCCTGGGGTGCTGCGGCCGGACAAGGCGAAACGACGATTGAGGTTCCTCTGCGTGGCACAGCCACCTCCCGCATCCCTGTGGTGCGACTGGGAGGATGAATGGCCAGGCAGTCAACATCGTGCTTTCGAGACGCAGACCGGGAAGGCGGAAAGCACACCCTGAGACCCTCGCAGCGGGCATTTTCCTGCCGCGAGACTGATGCAACTGAAGTAAGGAAGGAAGTCGAAATGAACAAATCAATGATGAAACTGGCGACCCTGGCTGGCGCAGCCCTGGCGTTGACTTGCGGGGTGGTGAATGCGGAGAGCACATATGGCTACACCGCTACTGGCGCCGGCACGATTTCAGCTACGGCAAAAGTCAATATCACTGTCACGACCCCAAAACTGATTTTGCTGCGGGTCGGCGCTAGCGGAAGTGCGGCAGAGGCCGTCGCCCTCACGGCAAGCCTGACCTCCATTCCGGGCGGCGCCACCTCGGTAACCGCTGGCAACAGCCAAGCCTCTGGCTGGAATGACGGTGTTCCAACATTGACCGGCGCCACTGCAGCAGCAATCACCGCTGCGGCATGGACCAATGCCTCGGGTGGGGGGAAGGTGTCAAGTGCCGTCACGTCGGCGTTCACCAATGGTTTGACAGCGGCCAGCATTACGGTTGCAAGCACCACCGTCTCCGGCGCCGGCCTGGCCCACCCCGGAACGGATACCGGTACCAGCGTTGAGACCAGCTTTGCCCGCAACGCAGTCGCTTCATCCACTTGGGTCTATTCCATCGCGGGCTCCGCGCTGGCTGGCATCGCAGGAGGCGCGGACACCCAGGTAGTGACCTACACGGCGACGGCGCTGTAATCGAAGATCAAAGCGCGGGCTTGCACTGCGCCCATCCGGCCCGGCTGCGCTTCGCGGGCGGGCTTTTTCAATTCTGGAACTTGTCATGAAGACCACCCTGTCACGTCTGGCTCTGGCGGCCGGCGCGGCCCTGGCCTTGGGCGGCGGGTCTGCGCTGGCCGAGAGTACCTACGGGTACGCCAGCGCCGGGACCGGCACCGTCACGGCCACCGCACGGGTCAACCTCAGCGTGACCGTCGCCAAGCTGATCCTGCTGCGCGTGGGTGCCGCGAACACCGTGGACACGGCCGCCTGGACGGTGGGCGCCACCATTCCCGCAGGTCCGACGGCGCCGGTAGCCGGCAACAACACCGCGGTGAACTGGAACGGTGCCGTGCCAACGCTGGCCGCGTCGGCCTCGCCTGCCGCTTTGACGGTCTCCGCCTGGACCAACGCCACCACCGCCACAATCAACTGCGCTCTGGGGGCCTGGTCCGCCACGGGGGGGCCGGCCGATACCGATTTCACCGTGACCGTGACAGGCACCCTGCCCCACCCCGGCACCAACCTGGGGGCCTGCGCATCCACCTCTTTCACGGCCAACAGCCTGCGCACAGGCACCTGGCAATACGTGCTGGGCGGCACACCCGGCGCCTGGTCGGCGGGCACTTACACCAACGTGGTGACCTACACGGCCACCGGCGTATAAACAGGGAATGAACACCTTCTGGCCCGTACAGGATTCCAGCCGGGCAAAGCGCCCGGACTGTGGCAGACGCCCCGTGGCGCGGCTGGCCGCCGGCCTGCTGGCAGGCCTGTGCCTGGTGCACGACGCGGCCGCCGTTTTCACCTTCAGCAACGTGAACGTTGCGCGGCGACAGGTGACCTTGCGGATTGGCACCAACACCGCCGGCGTGATTGACAACGTCGCGTTCAACGTGGCCGGCGCGGCGCTGGCGGGCGGCGCGGTGGCCAGCACCAGCGGCGGCGTGCTGGTCCAGGTCATCGTGCGCAAGCCGCAGACCAGCGGCGCGGCGCTGGCCCAGTCGCTGACCGTCAACACGTCCGCCGGGCTGACCTGTGTCAGCGGCAGCGGCTGCGGGACGACGGTGATTCCCTTCAGCAGCATCAGCTGGGTCTCGGTGGTGCAGGAAACCGGGACGTATGCCAACTGGGACATCCCCGATGGCACCTTCACGGGCGCCTCTGCACAGACGCTCTACAACGTCAACGTCAACCCGGCTTTCGAGGGCGTGATGACCTCGACCAACACGCTGACTTTCAGCTACGCCAACGCCACGGTCTATCCGTCGGGCAGCTACACGGGCCGGGTGATTTTCACCGCGGCGTCCCTGTGAAGACCCCCGGCTGGCTCGCGGCCGGCCTGCTGCTGGGCTGCATTTTTTCGGCGGCCGCCCAGCGCCTGGACGACAGCGCGTCCCCGCGTGCCCGGGTACAGGCGCCCGTCGTGCTGAGCGAGCGTGGACAGCCCCTGGCCGAGGACGCCGACGCGCGGTTCGCCGTGATCCATTTCGGCCAGGTCGAATACCGGCTGTCCACCGCCCGCTATCTGGGGCGGCGCGCGCGCATCCATTTCGTCGTACCCGCCCTGATTCCCGGCCTGCGCGCACCGGTCGGGTTGCAGGTGGAATGGCGTGGCAACGGACTGTTCAGCGACGGCAGCGCCCACGCGGGCGAACGCCGTCTGGTCTGGAGCGGCACCGTGCGGGACGCCTGGATGACCGAGCGCCTGGACTTGCGTGCCCGCGTGGACCTGCGGGAGCTGCGTTTGCCCGGCGGCATGCTGGGGTTTGAATCGTTTTTTGAGATTGAGGTTTTGCCATGAAGTTGCACGTTCCCCCCGCGCCATCTGCGGGCTTGCGTTCCGCAAAGGCCCTGGGCCTGACCCTGCTGTGCGGCGTGCTGGGTGCCCTGCCTGCCCTGGCCGGCCCCTTTGAGGTGGCCGTCTCCCCCTCGCGCTTTGAGGTGTCGGGCAAAAGCGGCGGCCGCGTCGGGCAAGCCCTGACCATTCACAACGTTGGCGCCCAGCCCACGGAGCTGGCGCTGCGCACGATTGACTGGACCTACACGCCGACCGGGCAGATCGCCTACTACGACGAGCTGGTTCCAGGCAGTTGCCGCCCCTGGGTCACGCTGGAGCGCAAGACCGTGAAAATCGCGGCCCGCAGCAAGTTGTCGTTCCGCTTCCAGGTGGATGTACCGCCGGGCTCGCCGCGCGGTGAGTGCCGGTTCATGCTGGCCGTGGAAGGCGTGGAACCCGCCCACAAGGCGCTCGTCGAAGGCGGCAACGCCAGCCTGAGCCTGCCGGTCAGCGGCCGGATCGCCGTGGCGGTGTACATGGCCGTGGATGGCGCGGAGCCGAAACTGACGATGGAACAGTTTGGCGTGATGGACATCAAGGGCAAGCGCACTCCCGTGGTGACGGTGACCAACGCCGGGGATGCCCATGGCCGGATCGATGGCAGCCTGGACGCCACCGATGCCAGGGGACTCAAGTTCGAACTGCTCCCGGAAGGCACGCCCATCCTGCCGGGCCAGACCCGCACGCTGCCCCTGATGGCGCGGGCCGAGGGCAACCAGGCACCGCCTGAATTCGCCCTACCATTGAAAGCCAGTGGCACGCTGGAATGGGAAAAAGGCGGCTTCAAGATCGAGGCTGATTTCAAGTGAAGACCGGCGCGCGCTGGCCGCCACCGGCGCGTCGCCGGCTTGCCACACAGGCGTTGTGGATGTTGCTGGCCAGCGCCACCTGCGGCCCGCTGGCCCATGCCGACACCCAGACGGCCACAGCGCCCAGCAGCAATCCGACGCAGGCGGTCTCGGTCACGGCCCGGCTGGACTTCACCATCAACATGGGGAAATTCCTGTTTTTCCGGGTCGGCACCGGCACCTACCCGGCGGCCGACGGCACCATCGCCAGCGTCTCATTTGCACCGCAACCCAGCATTCCCGCGGCGGGTGCGGCCCCTGTCGACGGCAACAACACGGCCGTGAACTGGAGCAGTGCCGCCCCCGTCTTCAGCACGCCGGGCACCACGGCCCTGCCCGTGGAAGTGCGCAGCAACGCGGGCCAGGTCACGATCCGCGCCACGGCCACCAGCCCGCTGACCAGCGGCGCCAACAGCATGGCCCTGTCCCGCGTGACGATTGCGTCCAGCAACACCGCACTGCCGGCCCCCCTGATTCCGGACACCGGCACCGGCGCAGCCGTGAATGTGGCGGGCACCGCGTTTTCGAACCTCGTGACCGTGCGCAGCGCCGACTGGACGTTTTCGTTCAATCCGAACCCGCCCCCCCAGGCCGGCACCTACACGGGCCAGGTCACGTTCACGGCGTCGGCGCCATAACGCCGGCCTTGCGCCGGGACGCAGGAAGAATTCTCATAAAAATTGGCCTTAACCCAGCATGAATAGGTCATTGTTTGCTATTTATTTAAAATAGAACGCCCCGTGTGATGCAGGGCAATCGTCACGAAAACAACATGAAACCGTCATGAGGAAGTCACAGCCCTTCGCAAAAATGAAGCGGACTGAACTCATCAACCTGGAGCTTTCTTCATGACGAACCACACGCTGTCCCCGGTCAGTGCATCCGAATACGACGACAACGAAATTGTCAACCTGACCGCCAACGCCCACATGGATGACATCCTGGCTGCGCGGCTGAGCCGGCGCAGCGCGCTCAAGGGTGGCGTCAGCGTCACGGCGGGCGCCCTGCTGGGTGGCCTGAGCCTGACGGCCTGCGGTGGTGGCGACGATCCCGCGCCCGTGGCCCCGAAGGCGCTGGCGCTGGGCTTCGCAGCCGTGGCCAAGAACAAGAACGACCTGGTGACGGTGCCGGAGGGCTACCAGGTCAGCATCCTGCACGCGCTGGGTGACCCCCTGCACTACGGCGACGAGTCGTGGAAGAACGACGGCAGCGAAAGCGCTGAGTCCTACAACCGCCGCGTGGGCGACGGCCATGATGGCATGTACTACTTCGGCATGACCGACGACGGCAAGTACGACGCGAACCGTTCCGACCGCGGCCTGCTGGCCGTCAACCACGAATATGTGGTGCAGCCCTACGGCCTGCACCCGGCCGGCATCACGGCGGGCGCCGCCCGTGTCGCCAGCGAAGTGGAAAAGGAAATCCATGCGCACGGCGTGAGCGTGGTGGAAGTCAAGCGCGGGACCAGCAACGACATGAGCATGGTGCGCGGCTCGCGCTTCAACCGCCGCGTCACCTCGGCCACCGAGATGGTGTTCACCGGCCCGGTCAAGGGCAACGCGCTGGTCAAGACCAAATTCTCTGCCGATGGCCTGAAAACCCGTGGCACCAACAACAATTGCGCCAACGGCTACACCCCCTGGGGCACCTACATCACCTGCGAAGAGAACTGGCTCAACGTCGTGGCCCGTGCCGCTGGCGATAACGCCCTGCGTTCTGCCAGGGAAATTGCAGGCCTGAACCGCTACGGCCTGCCGGAAAACCGCAAGAGCCCTTACCTGTGGGACACCGCCGGCACGGACGACCTGTTTGTTCGCTGGACCTCCTCGGTGACCGGCGCGGCTGCGACCGACGACTACCGGAACATCGCCAACACCTTCGGCTGGGTGGTCGAGATCGACCCGTTCAACCCCACAGCCACGCCTGCCAAGCGCACGGCCCTGGGCCGCTTCAACCATGAAGGGGCCTGGCCGGCACCGGCGGTGGTCGGCCAGCCGATCGTGATGTACATGGGCGACGATGCCCGCAATGAATACATCTACAAGTTTGTCTCCAAGGCCGTGTGGGACGCCAAGGACGTGAACGGCGGCATGGCTGCGGGCGCCAAGTACCTCGATGAAGGCACGCTGTACGTCGCCAAGTTCAGCGCCGACGGCTCGGGCCAGTGGCTGGAACTGACGTTCGGCAAGAACGGCCTGGACGCCAGCAACGCCACCTACGCCTTTGCCGACCAGGCCGATGTCGTGACGCACGCCCGCATTGCCGCCGACCTCCGTGGCGCGACCAAGATGGACCGTCCGGAATGGGGTGGCGTCAACCCGCTCAACGGCGAGGCGTACATGACCCTCACCAACAACAGCAACCGCGTGGCCACCAGCGCGACGCCGACCGGCAGCCAGCTCAAGCCCGATGCCGCCAACCCGCGCTACTACGAAGACATGAAGGGGGCCACTTCGCAGAAGGGCAACCCGAACGGCCATATCATCCGCTGGCGCGAAGCCGCCGGCAGTGTGGCCGCCACGAGTTTTGCCTGGGACATTTACCTGTTCGCAGCCCAGTCCGATGCAGCAGCCGACGTGAACCTCTCGGGCCTGACCGCCGTCAACGATTTCTCCAGCCCCGATGGCCTGTACTTCGACCCGCGCGGCCTGCTGTGGATCCAGACCGACGACGGCGCCTACACGGATGTGACCAACTGCATGATGCTGGCGGCCGTGCCGGGCAAGGTGGGTGACGGTGGCGCGGCAACGGCCGCAGGCGGCACCGCAACGATCAAGGGCGCCAACGCGACGGATGACAAGGTCCGCCGCTTCCTGGTCGGACCGAAAGACTGCGAAATCACCGGTATCGCTGTGACACCGGATGGCAAGACCCTGTTCTTCAACGTCCAGCACCCGGGCGAAAACGGCAACCTGACGACCCCGACCAGCGCCTGGCCCGCCAGCCAGACCGAAGCGGCCTCCACCAGGCGCCCGCGTTCGGCCACCGTGGTGGTGACGCGCAAGGATGGCGGCGCGATCGGCGTCTAAGCCTCGAATAAAAGGGAGACAAGGCGGGGCCATGCGGCCCCGCTTTTTTTATGCGCGTTTCAACACACGGCGCCGGAGGTTGCGCTCACCGGGGCCAGAGCACCCACAACCGGAGTGGCTGCTTGAGCCGCCCGGCCAGCTCCCCCGCCTCCGCGCCCCAGCCGGCAAAGTAGTCGGCCCGCACCGCGCCGGTGATGGCACTGCCGGTGTCCTGTGCCAGCACCAGACGCTGCAGCGTCACCTGCGGTCCGGCGGACGCCAGCCACACCGGCGTGCCGTACGGGATGCTGTCGCGGTCCACGGCAATCGAACGGCCGGGTGTGAGCGCCACACCCTGGGCGCCGCGCGGGCCGAAGGCGGCATCCAGCCCGGCCAGCGACTCTTCACGGAAGAACACCATGCGCGGGTTGCTCCACAGCAGCTCCTGGGTGCGCTGCGGGTTCTGTGCCAGCCAAGCCTTGATGCCAGGCCAGGTGGCGTCGCGCGTGGCGCCCTGATCAAGCAGCCAGCGGCCGACGCTCTGGTAAGGCTGGTCGTTGGTGCCGGCAAAGGCCACGCGCACCAGGCGCACGCTGCCATCAGGCTCAGTGATGCGCAGGCGCCCCGAGCCCTGGATCTGCAGCACCAGCGCGTCCACCGGGTCCGCCAGGTACGCAATCTCGCGCCCGCGCAGGGCCGCGCGGGCTTCGGGCAGGGTGTCCATTTCCTGGCGCGTGAACCAGGGCCGCCGGGTGCCCAGGCTGGCGGGCGGGCGGTACAGCGGCGCGGAAAAACCGGCGCGCGGCGTGCGCGAGGCTTCGAACAGGGGCTCGTAATAGCTGGTCAGCAGGCCCTCTGCCGGGCCGGTCAGCGCCTCGACGCGGTAGGGCCGCAGACGCTCACGCAGCCAGGCGCGCTGCGCGTCAGCAGAGCCAATGCTGAGGCGACGCACCTCGCCGCACAGCGAGGCCAGCGCGGGGCCGGGCCGCTCGCAGCTCTTGAGCCAGGCGTTCCAGGCTTCGTGCAGGGCATCGTCCTGAAATCCCGGCAACTCGGCCCAGCGCACGGGCACCCAGCGGCTTTTCGGCTGCTGCAGCGCAGGCGGCAGCGGGCCGGCGTCTTCGTCCACCACCTCGGCCGGCGGCGGTGCCGGCACGGGTGCAGGGACTTGTGGCGGCGCCACGGCGCAACTGGCCAGCATTCCTACAATGGCCGCTCCACCGATGTACCACAGGAGTCTTTTCATGGGTCTGATTTTGCTTGAAGCGCTGGGCGCGCTGGTGCTGCTCGTGGGCATTGTGTGGTGGACCATGTTTGCAGGCCGCAAGGGCGGTGAATTGCCTGCGGTGCCCGCGCCCGACACGGCCCGGGAGGCCTCCGCGTCAGGATCCGAACAAAAAAAGCCTTAACCCAGCGTGAAATGGCATTAGTTTGCTATATATTTCGAAGCAAATTAGCCAACTCCACCGCCGATTTGACTTCCATCTTGTCAAACACCCGGGCGCGGTGCACCTCCACCGTGCGCACGCTGATGTCGAGTTGATCGGCAATCAGCTTGTTGGGCAGACCCTCCACCACCAGGCGCATCACGTCGCGTTCCCGCTCGGTCAATTCCGTCAAGCGGGTTTGCAGGCGCGCCTTTTCGCTGCGCGTCGCCAGCACCCGGGCCGATTGCGCCAGCGCCTGCTCGACGCGGTCCACCAGCGCATTGTCGGAAAATGGCTTCTCGCAAAAGTCGAAGGCGCCGCGCTTGACAGTATCCACGGCGGTGGGCACATCGGCGTGGCCGGTCAGGAAAATCACCGGCAGGGCTTCGATCAGGCCGCGCGAGATCAGCCGGTCAAACAGGGCCAGGCCACTCATGCCGGGCATGCGCACGTCCAGCAGCAGACACGCGGGCTGCATCCCCGGCCCGGAGCCGGGCGTCTCGCACAGCCGCTCGAAAGCCTCGGCGCTGTCAAAGGCTTCGCTCAGCAGGCGGCGTGTCCGCAGCATCCAGGCGAGCGCCTCGCGGACACTGGCGTCGTCGTCCACGATGTACACAGTGGCGTTCAGGATGGGCTGCATGATTTCATTCTAGCGACGCCCTTGCGGCGCCCGGCCCCCCGGCTGGCAGGGTGAAACGGAACACCGTGCCCTGGGGCTGGTTGGGGGTGAAGTCCATGTAGCCGCCATGCTGCTCGACCACGGTACGGCACAGGCTCAGGCCCAGCCCCATGCCCTCGCTCTTGGTGGTGTAGAACGGCGTGAACAACTGCCGCGCCACGTCGTCGGGAATGCCGGGTCCGATGTCGGCCACGGCAAATTCCAGCCAGCGGTTGCCCTCGGTCGACGCGGCCCGCCGGATGCGGAACAGCAGCACGCGCTCACGCAGTTCGGGTTGGTCCATGGCCTGCATGGCATTGCGCGCCAGGTTGAGCAGGACCTGCTCGACCATGGTGCGGTCACACAGGACGTTGGGCAGGGCCTGATCCAGATGGGTCACCACCCGGACCTGCAGCTTGCGGGCCTGCAAGCTGACCAGGGGCATGATGGCATCCAGCAGCCGGTGCGGGGGCAGGGCCTCGCGCACCTGCTCGCGCCGGCGCACGAAGTCATGCACGCTCTTGATGACCTTGCCGGCGCGGTCCGCCTGCTCGGCGATACGGCGCAGGGCCATGCCCAGGTCGCTCAGGGTCTCCGGCACAGCCTGCGGGGGGGCACTGGCCACTTCCTGCAGCAGGTTGAGGGAACCGGTGGCGTAGCTGGCGATGGCCGCCAGCGGCTGGTTGAGTTCGTGGCTCAGCAGCGAAGCCATTTCGCCCACGGTGGCCAGGCGCGCCGTGGCCTGCAACCGCTCCTGGCTGGCGCGCGAGAGTTCTTCCACCCGGCGCTGCTCGCTGATGTCCAGAAACGCGCTCATCCAGCCGGTCTGCCGGCCCAGCACGTTGATCAACGGGGCTTCGATGATGAGCACCGGAAAGCGTGTCCCGTTCTTGCGCATGAAAACGGATTCGAATCCCTCGCGCGGCGGTGCGGTGCCGGCCAGCCGGATCGCCTGGCGCTGCTGGTATTCGTCGGCCAGGTCGGGCGGCCAGTAGGGGGCTGGCGTGCCGTGCCCCAGCAGTTCCTCGGCGCTGAATCCCACCATGTCACAGAAAGCCGGATTGACGTAGGTGATCCGCCCCTCCAGGTCGCGGGCGCGCAGGCCGGTGACCAGCGAGTCTTCCATCGCCTTGCGAAACGCCAGCGCATCGGCCAGATCGTGTTCGGCCTTCAGGCGGCGGCGCATGTCCTTGACCAGCATCACGACCACTGAAACCAGGGCGATCGACATGGCGGTCACCAGCGCGGTCAGCACGTTGGGGAAGAGGTCCGGCGCGCCACGCCAGCCGTCCATGCGCAGCACCAGGGTGTTGCCCGGCAGGTCCAGCAGCTGCTGGGCCGTGAACACCCGGCTGCCGCGGCGCACGGCGCCATGCAGGGCCAGGCGCGTGCCGTCCGCCTCGGTGAATGACACTTCCTGGCTGCGGGTGTAGCGCTTGCCGATCAGCTCCACCAGCATGCCCTGCAATGAATAGGTGGCCAGCACGTAGCCGGTCACCCGCCCCGCGCTGGCCAGTGGCAGGCAGAGTTCCATCACCTCCATGCCCAGCCCGTCGCTCTGCGGCACAAAGTAGCTGCTGGAGTAGGCCGGCCCGTTGAACTTGCGCGCCGCAGCACAGGCCAGGACCAGATCGGGTTTCGCGGTGTCGCGCCCAAGCCGGTCAAACACTGGCGCAAGAAAAGGGGTGTCGGCCTGCGCCAGCAAGGCCAGGTTGGCATCGCGCCACTCCAGGCGCACCCATTCGCGGTGCTCATGCAGCTGCGCGGCGGCCTCCACCGCCCAGCTGCCCGGCGTGGGACTGCCCGCATGAAGGGCTTGCAGCCCCTGTACGTTGCGCGTGAGCGCGCTGCGGATGTCGCTGACCGCGTCGGTCGTATCGCGCTCCAGGGCCCCCTGCACCTGGCTGATTTCGTGGCGCCCGGCCAGCCACACCAGCGTGACCAGCAAGGCGGCCACCAGCATGACCAGCAAGGCCCAAAGCGACCATCGCCGGTCCGAGGTCGTGAACGGAAGCCACAACGGAACCCGCATGGCTTTCACAACACCCGGTGCGCCAGGGCGGGCAACTGGGCGCGGCAAGTCGCGACATGGGAGGCGTCCAGCTCGCAGACCACCACGGCCTCCCCTTCCGGGCACTGCGCCAGGATCTGCCCCCAGGGGTCCACGCCCATCGAGTGCCCCCAGGTGCGCCGGCCGTTCTCATGCAGGCCGCCCTGCGCAGGCGCAAGCACGTAGGCCAGGTTCTCCACGGCGCGTGCACGCAGCAGCAGCTCCCAATGCGCCTGCCCGGTGGTGTGGGTGAAGGCGCTGGGCACCAGCAGCAGATCGGCGCCCTGCGCGGCATAGTGGCGGTACAGCTCGGGGAAGCGCAGGTCGTAACAGATGCTCAAGGCCACGCGCCAGACATGACCATCCCGCGAAGGCAGGTCGAACCAGGTCGGCGCGGCACCCGGCTGCAGCACGCGCGCCTCGTCAAACCGCTCCCGGCCGTTGTCGAAACGGAACAGGTGGATCTTGTCGTAGCGCGCACGGCACTGGCCGTCGGGTGAAAAAACCAGCGTGCTGTTGAAAACCCGGTCAGGCGATGCAGTCGGGGGCGTCATCGACAGCGGCAGCGTGCCGCCCACCACCCACAGGCCGGAGGCACGGGCCGCCTCGGCCAGGCAGTGCTGGATCGGCCCGGCGCCAAAAGTTTCCTGTGCGGCCAGCTTGTCGGTGTCGCGCTGGCCCAGCAGGCAGAAGTATTCGGGCAGCACCGCCAGTTCGGCGCCCTGGCGGGCGGCGTCGGCCAGCAGCACCCGTGCGCGGGCCAGGTTTTCTTCCAAGCGCGTGGAAGACACCATCTGGATGGCCGCGACTTTCATGGTTTTGCGCCTTCGCGGTTGTCAGCGGCAGGCGGTGTGGCCGCGACCTTCGTGATCCGCGGATCGGCCCAGGTGCCTTCCACATGGAACTGCTGCGTGGCAGCCTGCATCAACGGGCGGCGCAGGAACATCTGCGCCAGCACCGTCCCCAGCCCCACCGCGGGATTGATCACGGCCATCACCAGCGAGGCGGTGCCGGCATTGATTTCAGGCACGACCACCACGCGGATGTCCTGCGTTTCGCGGGCGATATCGGCGCGCCCCTCCATCAGCACGGCCGCATTCACGCCCTTCATCTGCAGGTTGTTGGTGGTGGCCATGCCCTGGGCGATCTTCACATCGCCGCGCACGAAGTCGAAGGCGAAACCTTCACTGAAAACGTCACGAAAATCCAGCGAAAGCCGCCTTGGCAGGGACTGCAGACTCAGCACCCCCAGCAGCTTGGCAAGGCCCGGCTCAGCCTTGAGGAACTGCCCGGACTCCACGTTGACGTTGAACTGCCCCCCCAGCGAGGGATAGTCGGGTGACAGGGGCGAGCCGGCCCACGCCACCTGTCCTTCGAGCCGGCCCTTGCCGCGGCGAATGACATCCTTCATGCCAAAACGTGCCAGCAGCGCGCCCGAATCCGCAATCTCCAGCTTGAAATTCATGACCGTGCGCCGCCGGTCCGTCGCGTCGCGTCCCGGCTGGGAGCTTTCCGCCGTGCCCGCCTGCGCCCCCGTCTCGACCCAGTTGCCCGTGGCCGTGAACGTGGCCTCGGGCACCCCGATGTTGAATTTGCTGAGCCGCCACTCGCGCGGCGCCCCCTCCCGGTTGGCGGAGTTCCCCCCGCGGTTGATGGCTTCGATTTCCACCCGTCCGAGCTTCTTGCCGCGCAGCTCGAAGTCCTCAACCACAATGTCGAGTGCCGGGATGGCGGCGGGCTGCTTGTCCAGCAGGGCTTCGACTTCGGTGGCGGCCCCGGGCGCCACCGTCAGCCGCGCCAGCCGGGCGTACACGCGGCCGGGCCCCGCGCCGGAAGGCTGACGGTACTCGACATAGCCATTGAGCTGGGTCGCGTTGACGCTGGCGCGCCAGGTCAAGCCATCGCGCGCGCCCCCGATCACCACCTGGTGCAATTTGCGGCCCCCTACCGCCAGCTCCGCGGCGCGCACGGCCATCACGGTGGGCAAATAGCCCAGTGCCGCCGTTCCATTGCTGGTCCCATTGGTGCCGGCGCTGGCGCCAGGGGCCGCTTGCGTGGCCAGGGAGGTTCCCGCGGCTTTCGAAAGGACGGCTTCCCAGGCGTCCATGTTTACATTGGCCAGGCTGATGTTGGCCACCACCCCCTCCTCGGGCATGGGCGCGGATTCGCCAGGAGCCAGGCCGACGCCGATACTGCCCCGCAGCACGCGGGGTTCGGGTCCGGCAATGTCCCGGACATAGGCCAGCGAGACCAGACGCCCCAGGTCGAGCTGCACCTGGTCATGCAGGCGGAGCAGACCGCCCGCTGCGGGCGGCGCCCCATCCCGCACCAGGGTGTTCTCGAACCGCAGCGGCAGTGCGGCATCGGCCGCCTTGGTGAGCGGCGCAGGCAGGCTGAGCGCCAGACCCTGCAGGTTGCTTGACACCGACAACTCGGGCAGACCCCGACGGAAGCCGAGGACCGCCGCGTACGCCGCCCCTCCGCTGGCCTGCTGTGCCAGCCGCGCCACAAACCCCAGCTCAGGGGTCTGGCGCAGGCCTTCGGCCGTGAAATTGCCCTGCGCGCGCAGGAGAACCGAAGCCTCGTTCGCGCCGGGCTGTGGCACGCGCGATCCCCCTTCCAGACGGAGATCGCCGCCCAGCATGCGCGCCTGCCCGCCGGCAATGGCAAACCCCGACTCGGAAAACGTCACCAGACCCCGCGCCCGGCCCAGCAGGGGCGCCGTCGGCATCATCCGCACGTCGCTGCCCGCCAGCGTGACGCTGCCCAGCACCTGCGATTTTTCAAGCGCATGCACTGGCAGTTTCAGTTGCAAACGGTAGCCTGCATCCCCGGAGGCGGTGGTCCGCGCCAGGACCTTGCCCGTCATGTCGCCCAGCGGCGACCCGTTGACAATGCCCAGCACCTCCGAGACCGGCCCTTTGGCCTCCACGCTGACAACCACCGTGGTCGTGTGCATGAAGTCAGGGATCTGCGCCTCGGCACGGGTGATCTGCAGGCCGGGCGCCCCGGCCAGCCGCCCCGTGGCACCCAGCACCCGCATGGTGGAACGGTCGAACACCAACTCCCCATTGAGGTCCGTGAGCGCGGGCCAGGGCGCCTGATCCCTGGCCTGAAGGCCACGTGGAACATAGGCCAATGTGCCATTGCGTACCTTGCCGGCAAAGCGGAACTCGCCCTGCGCCGGGTCGGAAAACGGGATGTTGTACAGGTCCCCCCGGATCCGGACCGCAAGGTCGCTGACGCTGCCCTTGATCACCGCATCGCGCACGTAGTGCCGTGCTTCCGCCGGAACGCCCAGCGGCAGGTAGCGGTGCACGCGGGCCCCATCGGCGCGGGTGAAGCGGCCCTGCACGTCCATCACACCCGGAAACCGCGAGCCGCTGGCGGCACGTGCAGGATCGCTGGTTTGCCAGCTGCCCGAAAACTCGCCTTCCGCGTCCGGGTTGGCAAACTTCGCGCTCAACTGCGACACCACGATGCGTGCACCCTGCACCTGCCACTGGGCATCCGCCGTCAGCCGGTCCAGCGGCAGCAAGGGGTCTTCAAACACGCCAGGCAGGTCCAGCGCGCCCTTTTCGATCGCCAGCCGCACTTTGCCGCCCGCCTGGTTCATGTCGAGGTCCAGGGTCGCGCCGCGCAGGCCCGGGAGGCCAGGTGGCGCTGGTGTACCTGGTGTACCGGTCGCCACGGCCCGCGGGATGCTGGACAAAGGCGCCGGCAATGCGGCCACCTCCAGCCCCTCCACGCGCCCACGCAACTCATAAAGGTCCGGCGCAGTCAGCGACCCCTGCCAACGGGCCTGAACAGTTTGCACCACCCCCTTGACCGCGTGTGAATGCAGCAGCGCATGGGTGGCCGTCCCCAGCGGCAAGCGGCTGGCAATCTGGCTGAGCACGGCCAGGTCCAGCCGGTCGGCGCGCAGTTCGCCCAGGGCGGGGGTGCGCCCCTCTGCCCGTGTGTGGGACACCGCCAGATTTCCCCCCGGCCATTGCAGGCCTTCACGGGTCTCGAACTGGAGCCCCTGGGTAAAGATCTGGAAGCCGCCCGCCAGCAACTTGCCCCCGACACGCCCGGCCACGGACTGCAAGGCCAGCGGCTCCAGGTCCGGGCCCAGCGTGGCGGTGACCTGTGCCAGCGCCAGATCTGCGGCACCTCCCACGAGCGCGCCACGACTGACGTCAATCCATGCGCGCAGCGCCCCCCGCCCCTCATGTACCTCGACACCGAAGCGGGCGTAACGGCGCAACACCGACACATCCACGCGCGGAAAGTCCGCAAAGATCTGGCCATCCCAGTCAGCCCAGCTCCCGGCGCGGGTGGACAGCAAGGGACGCCGGAACTGTCCTGCCAGATGCAGCCGGTCACCCCATCCCGCCAGCGGGGTGGCGTCAAGGCGCATGTCGTGGCGCCGGGCACTGTTGCGCAGAATGAAGTCCACCTCGCCGAGTTCGAGCGGTTCCGCCGCGTGCTGCTCGTCCACCCAGCGCACCTTGCCGCCCCGAATCACGAACTCGTGCTGCGAGAAAAACCAGTCTGCGGCAGGGGAATCCGCACCAGCGGCACCGCTGGAAAACGCCAGTCCGGCCACCAGCAGACGGCCGTCTCTGGTGCGGCGAACCTCCAGAACAGGCTGCTCGATGTAGAGCTGCTCGAAGTCCATGCGCAGCAGCGAGCGCGCCGACAGCGCGGCCAGCACGCGCGGCAGATGCAAGGCCTCCCGGCCTTGCGCATCCAGCAACCGGACATCACGCAGCTCGAACGAGGGCACCAGGCCACCGGAGCGGGCCGTAATGTCCGCCACCCGCACGGGAACGCCCAGCGCACGCCCGGCCAGCATTTCCAGTTGCGGGCGCAAGTCGGAAATTCGCGGCACAATCCAGAACTGGAGCGCCCCCCAGGCCAGCGTCAACACCAGCAGCACCGCCAGCAGCAATCTCAGCAGCCAGCGCATCGCAAAGGCTGATGCACTGAACCATCGGGAGGGGGGCGGCGTCAAGTCATTCATTGGGTACTTGGATGTGACAGGAATTATGACCCGCAGTGCTGGCGAAGATGCAATGCCAAACAAGGGCGTCGACAAGGTCGTTATGGCAGCAATCACACCAGACACGGCCTCCGCGCCGGAACCTCTTTCGACCCATTCCCGCTTCTTTCAACGCCTGCAGCGCCGCTACGCGGACCAGCTTGCACTGCTGCCGGAAGGCCCGCCGACACACAGTTCCATGGCGGTGGCCTACGCGGCCCTGCGTGCACAGGGGGCCGGGACTGGCGCAGCCTTGCGCATGTTGCGCCAGCTGGTCATGCACCGGCTGATCGTGCTGGACTGCGAACAGCAGCAGGGGCTGGATGTGATCACCCGGGGCGTGACCGAACTGGCCGAGTTTGCGCTGGACATCGCCTGTACCCAGGCCTTTGCAGAGCTGGACACCCGCCACGGCATGCCCACGGCACCCACCGGTCAAAGGGCCCAGTTGTGGGTCATCGGCATGGGCAAGCTGGGTGCGCGGGAGCTCAATGTCTCCAGTGACATCGACCTGATTTACGTCTATGACGAGGATGGCGAAACCGCCGGCACGCCAGACGGCCGGGGGCGCATCTCCAACCACGAATATTTCTCGCGCACGGTGCGACTGATCTATGGGCTCATTGGCGAGACCACCGAGCACGGCTTTGTCTTCCGCGTGGACCTGGCCCTGCGACCCAACGGCAACTCAGGGCCATCCGCCGTGTCGGTGGGCGCACTGGAGGAGTATTTCCAGGTGCAGGGCCGGGAGTGGGAGCGCTTTGCCTGGCTGAAAAGCCGCGTGATTGCCCCCCGGAGTGCCATTGAATCTGGCTCTGCAAGGGGCTTGCGGGGCGCCGTGCTGCCGTTCGTGTTTCGCCGTTATCTGGATTACAACGTCTTTGACTCGCTGCGCACCCTGCACCGCCAGATTCGCGACCACGCAGCCAAACGCAGCGCCGGACACCCCGAGCGCGCCAACGATGTCAAGCTGTCGCGCGGCGGCATCCGTGAAATTGAATTCACCGTGCAATTGCTGCAGGTGGTGCGCGGTGGCCAGTTCCCCGAGCTGCGCACCCGGCCCACGCTGGACGCACTGCAGCGCCTGGCGCGCGCCGGGCTGATGCCTCAGGCCACCGCCGACGCGCTGTCGGTCGCCTATGTGTTCCTGCGCAAGGTGGAACACCGCATCCAGTACCTGGACGACCAGCAGACCCATATCCTGCCGACCGAAGACGACAACCTGAACTGGATTGCACATACCTTGGGTTACGCCAGTTGCTGCCCCTTCCTCTCCGATCTGGATACACACCGGGAACTCGTGGCCCAGGAATTCGACAAACTGCTGGGTGGCGGTGGAGAGAAGGAGTGCAAGGGCTGCAATGGCGCTGGAAAGAACGGGAAATCCGCCACCCCCGAGTTCGAGGCCATGCTGGGCGAACTACCGACGCGTTTCCGTGAGCGCGTGGCATTGTGGCGTGAACACCCACGCGTACTGGCCCTGCGCGACGAAGCCCGGGTCCGGTTGATCCGCCTGGTGCAACGCACAGCCCTCTGGGTCGGCGAAAGCCGGGTCAGCGAAGACGCGGCCATTCGGCTCGTCGACTGGATTGAACCGCTGCTGCGACGCGAGAGCTATCTGGCCATGCTGCTGGAACGCCCGCCGGTGCACGAGCGTTTGCTGCGTTTGCTGGGCGCGGCCCGCTGGCCTGCCCGCTATCTGCTGCAACATCCCGGCGTCATCGATGAACTGGCCAGCAACGCCATGCTGGACGAGCGGTTTGTGTCCGCCGAGTTCGAGCGTGAGCTGGAAGACCGCCACAGTGCCCTGCGACGCACCGGCGAGGACGACGAGGAAAGCCTGCTCAACCTGCTGCGCAGAGCGCACCATGCCGAGGTATTCCGCACCTTGGCACGCGACGTGGAGGAGCGACTCACGGTGGAGCAGGTGGCCGACGACCTGAGCGCCATGGCAGACGTCGTGCTGCGTGTGACGGCGCGCTGGTGCTGGGCACGGTTGCGCAACAAGCACCGCGACGAGCCCCAATTTGCGATCATTGGCTACGGCAAGCTGGGCGGCAAGGAATTGGGTTATGGCAGCGACCTCGACATCGTTTTCGTGTACGAGGACGAGGATGAGCGCGCACCGGAAACCTATGCGGCCTTTGTCCGCAAGCTGATCAACTGGCTCACGGTCAAAACGGGCGAAGGCGACCTGTTCGAAATCGACACAGCGCTGCGTCCCAATGGCAATTCAGGCCTGCTGGTCACCTCGTTTCATGCCTATGCCGATTACCAGTTGCAGCGTGGCAGCAACACCGCCTGGACCTGGGAACACCAGGCCATGACCCGCTCACGCTTTGTCCTGGGCAGCGAAGCCCTGCGCGCACAGTTTGATGCCGTGCGTCTGGCGGTCATCAGCGCACCGCGCGACGTGGCTTCACTGCGCGACGAAATCGTGGCGATGCGGGGCAAGGTCCGGGGCGCCCATCCAGTCAGCGACGACCGTTTCGACGTCAAACACAGCCAAGGTGGCATGGTGGACGCGGAGTTCGCAATGCAGTTCCTGGTACTTTCGCAGTCTGGCGCCCATCCCGAGTTGACGGAAAACGTCGGCAACATCGCACTGCTGCAGCGCGCCGAGGCTGCGGGCCTGCTGCCGCCAGGCGTGGGGCAGGCCGCCGCCAGTGCCTACAGAACGCTGCGTCGTGTGCAGCACCAGGCCAGGCTCAACGAAGAGCCGACCCAGGTCGCAGCAGAATCCCTGGGGGTCGAGCGCGATGCTGTGCTGGCGCTGTGCCAGGCGGTTTTCGGTCAATGACGGCCCAGCGCTCAGAGCGTCAGGTCGTATTCAATGGTCAGCGGCGCGTGGTCAGAGAATTTTTCATCCTTGTAGATCGACTCTGACCTCGCCAGGCGGGCCAGGGCGGACGTGGCGAGGTGGTAGTCCAGCCGCCACCCGACGTTCTTGGCATACGCCTGGCCGCGATTGCTCCACCAGGTGTAGGCCTCGTCCGTGGCAGTCGGTTGCAGTTGGCGATAGACATCCACGACTTCACCATCCTGGAGCAATTGCGTCATCCAGGCGCGCTCTTCCGGCAGAAAGCCGCTGTTCTTCTGGTTGCTGCGCCAGTTTTTCAGGTCGATTTGCTGGTGGGCAATGTTCACATCGCCGCACAGGACGAAATCCCGCTGCTGCTTCAACAATGTCAAATGGGGATGGAATGCATCCAGAAAGCGAAACTTGGCCTCCTGCCGTTCAGGGCCGGACGAGCCGCTCGGAAAATAGGCGCTGATGATGGACAGCTTGCGCGCCGGCGTATCAAACCGCAGTTCCACATAGCGCCCCTCGGCATCGAATTCGGGCACGCCGTAGCCCACGATCACGTCACTCGGCGTGTGCCGGCTGTAGATCCCCACGCCCGAATAGCCCTTCTTTTCGGCAAACTGGAAATAGCCTTTGAGGCCGGCCAGTTCTTCAAAGCGGCCATTCACATCGGCCGCCTGGGCCTTGACTTCCTGCACGCAAATACAATCAGGGCGGTGTTGCGCCAGCCAGTTTTCCACCCCCTTCGTGGTGGCAGAACGGATGCCGTTGAGATTGAGACTGGTTAACTTGAACAAGGATTTCCCCATGATGGTTGATGCAAGCCCGGCAGCGAGCCAGGCGCTGGCGCAGAATTTTGTGCAATTTTCGGTCGACTCCGGCGTGCTGCGCTTTGGCGAATTCAAGACCAAGGCGGGTCGGCTCTCGCCGTACTTTTTCAATGCAGGCCTGTTCGATGATGGCGCCAAGCTGGGACGGCTCGCTGAATTCTATGCAAAAGCACTGCTCGCCAGCGGCATCGAATTCGACATGATTTTCGGCCCGGCCTACAAGGGCATCCCGCTGGGCGCGGCCGTTGCCATCGAACTCGCGCGGCTTGGGCGCAACGTGCCGTTTGCCTACAACCGCAAGGAAGCCAAGGACCACGGCGAGGGCGGCTCGCTGGTCGGAGCACCTCTCAAAGGCCGGGTACTGATCGTGGACGACGTGATGTCCGCCGGCACGGCGGTGCGCGAATCCATCGCCCTCATCCAGGCCGCTGGCGCGGTGCCCCATGCGGTGGCTATTGCGCTGGACCGTCAGGAGAAAGCCACCGAAAACGGACAGGACGTTCCCTACAGTGCCGTGCAATATGTCCGCAACCAGCTGGGGCTGCAGGTTTGCGCGATTGCACGGCTGGCTGATTTGCTGCACTATCTGTCGGAACATCACAGTGAAGGGCTTGCGGGCCATCACGAACGGGTCTTGGCCTACCGACAGCGCTACGGCGTGGAATAAGGAGCAATGTGCAGGGATGGCTGGGCAACTTTACGATCGCAGCGCTGCTGGGCTGCGGCGCCACAGGGGTGGCCGCACAAGGCATCTACACATGTATTGACGGAAAAGGACGCAAGCTGACGTCCGACCGGCCCATCGTCGATTGCGTGGATCGGGAACAGCTCGAACTCAATCCCAGCGGCACAGTGCGGCGCAAGATCGGTCCATCACTGACAGCCAAAGAAGTCGCGGCACTGGAAGCCCGTGAGCGCCAGATTGCAGAGGAGAAAGCCCGGCTTGCAGAGGAAAAGCGGCGCGACCGGGCACTGCTCATTCGTTACCCATCCCGGTCCGTGCATGACAAGGAACGGATTGAAGCGCTGGCCCAGGTGGACGAGGTCATCAAAGCCGCAAAAAAACGTCTGGGCGAACTGCAGCAACAACGCAAGGTGATTGATACCGAACTGGAGTTTTATAAAAAAGATCCAGCCAGGGCGCCGCATTCGCTGAAGCGCCAGATCGATGAAAACACGCAAAGCACGAACGTGCAGGTGCGGTTCATGGGTGAACAGGAAGAAGAGAAAAAGCGTATCAATGCCCGGTTTGACGAAGAACTGGTCAAACTGAAACAACTCTGGGCGTTGCAGACTCCAGCCATTACGCTGCCAGAATCGTCGCGCCCAGTCCCGGCGCCAGGCACGCGTTAAAACCCCGTCGTGGGCTGGTGGATGGCGGCCTGCGCCATCCACTGCCACCATTCAAGCCAGCTTGTTCCGCAGCAGGTCATTGACCTGTTGCGGGTTGGCCTTGCCCTTGCTGGCCTTCATGATCTGCCCCACCAGCGCATTGAATGCCTTGTCCTTGCCCGCCCGGAATTGCGCCACGTTGTCGGCGTTGGCCGCGATCACATCGTCGACGATCTTTTCCAGCGCGCCGGAGTCGTTCATCTGTTTGAGGCCCCTGGCTTCAATCACCGCATCCACGTCCTGGCCGTCACCCGACCACAGGGCGTCAAACACCTGACGGGCCGCATTGTTGGAGATGGTGCCGTCGGCAATCCGCACAATCAATCCAGCCAGTTGCGTCGCGCTGACGGCGGACTGGTCAATACCCAACTCCCCCGCATTCAGCCGCCGTGACACCTCGCCCATGATCCAGTTGCTCGCCAGCTTGGGCTGGCCGCAGGCCTTGGCTGTCGCTTCGAAGTAGGCTGCAAATGCCTTGCTCTGCGTCAGTGTGGTGGCGTCGTATTCTGGCAGACCGTAGTCGGCCACAAAGCGCTGGGCCATCACCCGGGGCAGCTCGGCCATCTCGGAGCGCACGCGCTCCACCCACTCGGGTGCGATCACCAGCGGCGGCAGGTCCGGGTCGGGGAAGTAGCGGTAATCGGCCGCATCTTCCTTGGTGCGCATGGCGCGGGTCTCACCGGTGTCCGGGTCGAACAGCACGGTGGCCTGCTGGATCGCCCGGCCGTCCTCGATCTCCTCGATCTGCCAGCGTATCTCGTAGTCGATCGCCTGCTGCATGAACTTGAAACTGTTCAGGTTCTTGATCTCGCGGCGCGTCCCCAGCGCTGCGCCGGGCTTGCGTACCGACACGTTGGCGTCACAGCGGAAACTGCCTTCCTGCATGTTGCCGTCGCAGATGCCAATCCAGGTGACGATCTTGTGCAGCTCCTTGGCGTAGGCCACCGCTTCGGCGGACGAGCGCATGTCGGGCTCGGTGACGATTTCCAGCAGCGGCGTGCCCGCGCGATTCAGGTCAATGCCGGACTGACCGATGAAGTCTTCATGCAATGACTTGCCGGCATCCTCTTCAAGGTGCGCCCGCACCAGGCGCACCGACTTCTTCTCGTCGCCGAGGAAAAACTCGACCGCCCCGCCCTGCACCACCGGAATCTCGAACTGGCTGATCTGGTAACCCTTGGGCAGGTCGGGATAGAAGTAGTTCTTGCGGGCAAAAATGCTGCGCGGCGCAATGTGGGAGCCGACTGCCAGACCGAATTCGATGGCGCGTTCGACTGCGCCCTTGTTCATCACCGGCAAGGTGCCCGGCAACGCCAGGTCGACGGCACAGGCCTGGGTATTGGGCTCGGCACCAAAGGCGGTGGGTGCCCGGCTGAAAATCTTGGATTGCGTGGACAACTGGGCGTGGGTCTCGAAGCCGATCACGACCTCGTAGCCCCGCACGAGCAGCGATTTCACAGGAATGGTGTTGGATGTACTCATGCTCAGATTCCCTGCGGCTTGCGGGCGTGAAAATCAGTGACTTGCTGCAGACGGTGCGCGGCATTCAGCAACTTCGCTTCAGAGAAGTAATTGCCAATCAATTGCAGACCCACGGGCATGCCGTCGTCACCAAAACCGGCGGGCACGCTCATGCCGGGCAGGCCCGCCAGCGAGGCCGGCAGCGTGAAAATGTCAGCCAGATAGTCGGCCAACGGGTCTTTGGCGTGGCCGCCGAGCTTCCACGCCACGGTGGGGGCCACCGGGCCGGCAATCACGTCGCACAATTGGAAAGCCTGCTGGAAATCGTCGGCGATCATGCGGCGAATTTTCTGCGCCTGCAGGTAGTAGGCATCGTAGTACCCGTGACTCAGCACATAGGCGCCGATCATGATGCGGCGCTTGACCTCATCGCCGAAGCCCTCGGCGCGCGTCTTCTTGTACATGTCCACCAGATCGGTGTACTCCTTGGCGCGGTGGCCAAACTTGACGCCGTCAAAACGGCTCAGGTTCGAACTGGCCTCGGCCGGCGCAATGATGTAGTAGACGGGAATGGACAATTCGGTGCGGGGCAACGAAATTTCCACCAGCCTGGCGCCCAGCTGCTCGTACGCCTTCAGCGCCGCGTCCACCGCGGTGCGCACGTCGCTGGAAAGCCCGTCACCAAAGAATTCTTTCGGAATGCCGATCCGCAGCCCCTCAAGGGAGTCGTTCAGCGACCGGCTGAAATCTTCGGCAGGCACGTCCAGCGAGGTCGAATCGCGATCCGGGTCGGGTCCGCACATGGCCGACAACAGCAGCGCGCAGTCTTCGGCGGTGCGCGCCATCGGTCCGGCCTGGTCCAGGCTCGACGCAAACGCGATCATGCCGTAGCGCGACGCTCGGCCGTAGGTCGGCTTGATGCCGGTGATCCCGCAAAACGAGGCGGGCTGGCGAATCGAGCCGCCGGTGTCCGTGCCCGTGACAGCCGGCGCCAAACGTGCGGCCACAGCGGCCGCACTGCCGCCGGACGAGCCACCGGGGATGCGCGTCACGTCCCACGGGTTGCGCGCGGGGTGGTAGGCCGAATTTTCGTTGGCAGAGCCCATGGCGAACTCGTCGCAATTGAGCTTGCCCAGCGTCACCGCGCCGGCCTCGGCGAGCTTGCGCACGACCGTGGCGTCGAACGGCGAACGGTAGCCTTCCAGCATCTTTGAGCCGGCCGTGCTGGGAAAGTCCTTCGTGACGAAGATATCCTTGTGTGCCAGCGGCACACCTTCCAGTGGGCCGGCCGTGCCGGCCGCCAGACGGGCGTCGGCTGCACGCGCCTGGGCCAGGGTCACCTCCTGGTCCAGGGCCAGGTAGGCACCCAGCGAAGCATGCGACTTGGCACGCGCCAGAAAATGCTCCGCGGTTTCGACCGCGGAGACCTCGCGTGCGCGCAGGCGGGCGGCCAACTCGGCCAGGGTGAGGTCGTGCAGGGGAGAATGGGACTGGTTCATGTGTGCCCCGCTTACTCAATGACTTTGGGTACGAGAAACAGGCCACGCTCCACCGCCGGCGCGCTGCGCTGGTTCGCTTCGCGCTGGTTTGGCTCGCTGACGATGTCATCGCGCAGGCGCAGGGACACGTCCTGAATCACCGCCACGGGGTGGGCCAGTGGCTCGACACCGGTGGTGTCGACGGCCCGCATGGCTTCCACCATACCGAAAAAACCGTTGATTTGCGTGCGCAAGCGCTCGCTTTCATCAGGCTGTAGCGCAAGCCGGGCCAGGTTGGCGATCCGGGCAATGTCGTGAGGCGTCAGGGACATGGAAAAAATGCTTCGGAAACGAGATGTAAAGGTAATGTCCACGGGGTGCAGCCCCCGCTTATTCACAGGCGATGCGGTATTATCCCGCCTTTGATGCAACACCCGCGAAAGCGCTGCTATTTGCACGGAAAACCCATTTTTTGAACTGATTAACCGGGCGATGCCTGGCCGAAGCGCCAGCCGTGCCCAAGAGGACTCTTGATGTTTGGAACATTCCGTCGGTATTTTTCGACCGACCTGGCCATTGACCTGGGCACCGCCAACACACTGATTGTCGTACGCGACAAAGGCATTGTGCTGGACGAACCCTCGGTGGTGGCCATTCGCCATGAAGGCGGCCCGCAGGGCAAGAAAACCATTCAGGCCGTGGGCAAGGAAGCCAAGGCCATGCTGGGCAAGGTGCCAGGCAACATTGAAGCCATCCGCCCGATGAAAGACGGCGTGATTGCCGACTTCACCGTCACCGAGCAGATGCTCAAGCAGTTCATCAAGATGGTGCTTCCGCGCGGCGTGTTCAAGGCCAGTCCGCGCATCATCATCTGTGTGCCCTGCGGCTCGACCCAGGTCGAACGTCGCGCCATCCGTGAATCCGCACTGGGCGCGGGCGCCTCTGAGGTCTACCTGATCGAGGAACCCATGGCGGCCGCCTTGGGCGCCGGCCTGCCCGTCAGCGAAGCCAGCGGCTCGATGGTGGTGGACATCGGCGGCGGGACCACCGAAGTCGGCGTGATCTCGCTGGGCGGCATGGTCTACAAGGGCAGCGTGCGGGTGGGCGGCGACCGTTTTGACGATGCCATCATCAATTACATCCGGCGCAACTACGGCATGCTGATCGGCGAGCCCACGGCCGAAGCGATCAAGAAAAGCATTGGTTCCGCATTTCCAGGCTCCGAAGTCAAGGAAATGGAAGTCAAGGGCCGCAACCTGTCCGAAGGCGTGCCCCGCAGCTTCACGATTTCCAGCAACGAAATCCTTGAAGCCCTGACCGATCCGCTCAACCAGATCGTCTCGGCGGTCAAGACCGCGCTGGAGCACACCCCGCCCGAACTGGGCGCCGACATCGCCGACCGCGGCATGATGCTGACCGGCGGCGGCGCCCTGCTGCGCGACCTGGACCGTCTGCTGGCCGAGGAAACCGGCTTGCCCGTGCTGGTCGCCGAAGAACCGCTGACCTGCGTGGTGCGCGGTTGCGGCATCGCGCTGGAGCGCATGGACCGCCTGGGCAGCATCTTCACGAGCGAATAAGACCATGCGCGCTTCGGTCTTGCCCCTTCCCATCGGGAGAGGGAGTTACCGTAACCATGCCACTGGGCACCCTTGATCGAACCCCGCCGCCCTTCTTCAAACAAGGGCCGTCGTCGCTTTCCAAGCTGGTTTTCTTCAGCACGCTGGCCCTGTTCCTGATGGTGGCCGACACCCGGCTGAAGATTTCCCAGCCGCTGCGCGCGGCGGTGGGGACCGTGCTCTATCCTGCGCAATGGCTGGTCATGCAGCCGGTGTACCTGATGCAGAACGCCGGCGCCTACTTCTCGACTGTCCAGTCCGCCCAGCAGACCGAGGCCGCAGCCCGCCAGAAACTGGCCCTGCAGGCACTGCGTGCGACCCAGGTGGAACAACTGACGCTGGAAAACAACCGCTTGCGCAAGCTGCTCGCACTGCGCGAACAGCTCAGCGTGGCATCGCAACCGGCAGAAGTGCTGTACGACGCGGCCGACCCCTACACGCGCAAAGTCATCATCGACCGCGGCATGGCCCAGGGCATCGAGGCAGGGTCCCCCGTGCTGGACGAGTCCGGCGTGCTGGGCCAGGTCACGCGCGTCTATCCGCTGGTCAGCGAAGTCACGCTGGTCATTGACCGCGACCAGGCGATTCCCGTACTCAACACCCGCACGGGCGCACGCAGCGTGGCCTACGGTGACCCCGTCACCCATGGCGGCGCCATGGAGCTGCGCTTCATGCCCGCCGACGCCGATGTGCAGGCGGGCGACCTGCTGACCACCAGCGGGGTGGATGGGCTGTATCCGCCAGGCCTGCCGGTGGCCCAGGTCACCAAGGTCGAACGCCGCGCCGACGCGACCTTTGCGCGGATCTACTGCACGCCCAAGGCGCTGGCCCTGGGCGCGCGCCACGTCATGGTGCTGGCCCCCTTGCGCGGGCAGATTCCCGCGCCACCGGCACCAGAAAAATCCGTCCCCGTGGCGAAACGCAAAGGCCGGCCATGATCATGCGACCTGGCCAGCAGCTGCTGCTGCCTGCCAACCCGGTGTTCATCTGGGGCAGCCTGCTGGGCGCCATGCTGCTCAACATGGCGCCCAACATGGGGGGCCTGGGGCGCGCCGCCTGGACGCCCGACTTTCTGGCCCTGGTGCTGGTGTTCTGGAGCGTGCACCAGCCTTTGCGTGTGGGCGTGGGCGCGGCCTTTGTCTTTGGCCTGTGCATGGACGTGCACCAGACCGCCTTGCTTGGTCAGCATGCCTTGTCGTACACCGCCCTGAGTTACTTCGCCATCACCGTGCACCGCCGCCTGCTCTGGTTCACCGTGCCTTCGCAGGCCATGCAGGTACTTCCGCTGTTCCTTGCCGCCCACGCAATTGCGTTGATCATCCGCTTGCTCGGTGGCGGCCTGTTTCCGGGCTGGACCGTGCTGCTGGCCCCGCTGCTGGAGGCCGCACTCTGGCCGGTGGCCAGCATCCTGCTGCTGCTGCCGCAACGGCGCGCGCCCAACCCCGACGCGAACCGTCCCCTGTAAAGATGGTGTGCACACCGCGCCATGACTGAGTTGCGCAATGTCGAGGCAGACCTGTCGCGCTTCAGGCTGCGGGTGCTGACAATGGTCGGGCTGGTGCTGCTGGCGTTCCTGTTGGTGGCCTCCCGGCTGGTGTATCTGCAGGTCATCCGCCACGAAGACCTCAATGAGCAGGCCGAGAGCAACCGCACCGCCATCGTGCCGATCGTGCCGAACCGCGGTCTGATCCTGGACCGCAACGGGGTGGTGCTGGCGACCAACTATTCGGCCTACACGCTGGAGATCACCCCGTCCAAGGCCGGCAATCTGGAGCAGACCATCGACGCGCTGTCCCAGGTGGTGGAGATCCATGCCCGCGACCGCCGGCGTTTCAAGAAGCTGCAGGATGAGTCCAAGAGCTTCGAGTCCCTGCCCATCCGCACGCGGCTCACGGACGAAGAGGTGGCGCGCTTCGCTGCCCAGCGCTACCGCTTTCCGGGCGTGGACATCAAGGCCCGGCTCTTTCGCAACTACCCGTTTGGCGAACTCGCCAGCCATGTGATCGGCTACATCGGCCGGATCAACCCCAGCGAAAAGGAGCGCATCGCCGACTCCGACGACGCGGACAACTACCGGGGCACCGACTACATCGGCAAGCTCGGCATCGAGCAAAGCTACGAGGCGCAACTGCACGGTGTCACCGGGGTGGAGCAGATCGAGACCTCGGCGGGGGGGCGCGCGGTGCGCCAGCTCGCCAGCAGCCCCGCCACGCCGGGCAACACCGTGATGCTCTCCATCGACATCAAGCTGCAAAAGCTGGTCGAGGACCTCTACGGCGACCGCCGCGGCGCACTGGTGGCGCTGGACCCCAAGACCGGTGAAGTGCTGGCCTTTGTCAGCAAGCCCACCTTCGACCCCAACCTGTTTGTCGATGGCATTGACCAGGAAAACTGGCAACTGCTCAACGAGTCCATCGACAAGCCCCTGCTGAACCGGGCCCTGCGCGGCACCTACCCGCCGGGTTCCACCTACAAACCATTCATGGCCATGGCCGCGCTGCAGACGGGCAAACGCGCGGCCAGCGCCGTCATCAACGACGCAGGCTCGTGGACCTTTGGCAACCACGTGTTCCGCAGCCACGGCGACCACGGACTGGGTCCGGTGGACATGCACCGCAGCATCGTGCTGTCCAGCAACGTCTATTACTACTCGCTGGCCAACGAGCTCGGCGTGGACGCGATGCACGACTTCATGAAGCCGCTGGGCTTTGGCCAGATCACCGGCATCGACATCCAGGGCGAAGTGCGCGGCGTGCTGCCCAGCACCGAATGGAAGCGCAACTACTACAAGCGTCCGGAGCAGAAGAAATGGTTCGCCGGCGAAACCATCTCGCTGGGCATCGGGCAGGGCTACAACAACTTCACCATGCTGCAGCTCGCGCAGGCCACCGCGATCCTGGCCAGCGGGGGCGTCAAGCACCCTCCCCGGCTGGTCATCGCCACGCAGGACGCCGTGAGCCGCACGCGGGTGCCGGTGCCGCCTGCCCCCGCGCAAAATCTGGGATTCAACCCCGAAAACGTGGCCGTGATCCAGAAAGCCCTGGTCGCGGTGGCGCAGGAAGGCACGTCGGCGCGCGTGTTCGCGGGCGCGGGCTACCTCTCGGGGGGCAAGACCGGCACGGCACAGGCTGTGACCATCGGCCAGAAGGACAAATACAACGCCGGCAAGCTCGAAGAGCATCAGCGCGACCATGCGCTCTACATGGCCTTCGCCCCGGCAGACGATCCAAAGATTGCGCTGGCGGTGATTGTGGAGAACGCGGGCTTCGGTGCCGCCCACGCCGCGCCGATTGCCCGCCGTGTGTTCGACTACTGGCTGCTGGGCCAGTACCCCAGCGTGGAAGACCTGGCCGCCGTGCAAAAAGGCCAGGCCGGCGCCCCGATTGGCAAGCCCCGCACCAGTGCCGAGGTCGATGCACTGCAAAAATCCGAGCAGGGACCAAAACCCCAATAAAAAGAGGCTCTACCCAGCATGAGATGGTCTTTGTTTGCTCTACTTTTAGCAAAAAAAGACGGTTCATCCAGTGGAAGAAGCCCTTCAGGCAACCACTGCGCCGTCGGCACCAGGCCGCGCAGCCCCGGGAGGGACCGGCGTGGGGGTCCTGTCCAGCGTCTCAGATCTCGACGGCTTCGAAATCGGCCTTGGCCACGCCGCAGTCCGGGCAGGCCCAAGTGGCGGGCACGTCCGCCCATGGGGTGCCGGGCGCGATGCCGTCTTCCGGGCGGCCAGCGGCCTCGTCGTACACAAAGCCGCACACGATGCAGATATAGGTTTTCATGGGGTTCTTTCTTGAAAATTGAATAAAAACAGGGGTATCCCAGCGTCAACCGGTCATTGTCAGCTATGAACTTAAGAGTGACTTAAAGCCCCGGCGCGCATGGGGCGCATGGAGAGGTCAGGCCGCGAGCTTCGCCAGCTGCGCCTTGTAATGGTTGGCGTGGCGCTCCTCGACGCGGGCCAGCGCCGCAAAGCGCTTCTGGGCCTTCTCAAGCGTGGCGCGGACCTGCGTTGCGGTCGCCAGCGCCGCTTCGAACCGGGCAGCGTGCCCTTTCGATTCTTCGATCTGCTCGTCCATCTCGGCCACCGCGGCGGCATGGCCTTCGGCCTCGGCGGTCTGGCGAAAGCCCGGGTACATCTCGGTGTACTCGTAGGTTTCACCGTCAATGGCGATCTGCAGCGCCTTCGCGGGCGTCATCGTTGCCTTGGGGTAGAGCAGGTCCAGGTGGCCGAAGGCGTGCATGACCTCCTGGTCGGCCGTCTCCTCGAAGGTGCGGGCGGTGTCCTCGTCCCCCATCTCGCGCGCCAGCCTGGCGAAGTAGCGGTACTTGATGTGCGCCATCGACTCGCCGGCAAAGGCGGCTTCCAGGTTGGCCATGGTCTTGATCTCGGGGCGTTGCGGTGTGGTCATGGGGGCTCCTTGGGGATTGAAAAATGGCCGGTCACCGTTTGCGATCAGCACTGGACGCCATGGTAGAGATACCCTGGCAAAGAAGCCAATTGATATTCTCTAATCAATTAATAGAAACTATCGACCAACGGTGCCCGGCTGGCGATGCAAGGGTGGCCCCGTCAAGCGGCAGGTTTATCATTTGGTTCTCACTTACCCGCGGAGACTGCGACCATGGCGCTGATGGACTTCATCAAGAAACAGTTCATAGACATCCTCCAGTGGACCGAATCCGGCGACGGCACGCTGGCCTGGCGCTTTCCGATGGCGGAGATGGAAATCCAGAACGGCGCCTCGCTCACCGTGCGCGAGTCGCAGATGGCGGTGTTCGTCAACGAAGGCAAGGTGGCCGACGTCTTCGGCCCCGGCACCTGGAAGCTGACCACGCAGACCCTGCCGGTGCTGACCTACCTGAAGAACTGGGACAAGCTGTTCGAGTCCCCGTTCAAGAGCGACGTCTACTTCTTCAGCACACGCCAGCAGGTGGACCAGAAATGGGGCACGCCCCAGCCCATCACCGTGCGTGACGCCGACTTCGGCGCGGTGCGCCTGCGCGCCTTCGGCAACTTCAGCTTCCGCGTGGCCGACCCGAAGCTGTTCCACACCGAAATCTCGGGCACGCGCGACACCTACACCGTGCAGGACCTCGACGGCCAGTTGCGCGGCCTGGTGCTGCAGAACATCAGCAACGCGATCGCCTCCAGCGGCATTCCCTTCCTCGACCTCGCGTCCAACCAGCTCAAGTTCGCCGAGGCATTGACTCACCAGCTCGCGCCCGAGTTCGGCAAGCTCGGCCTGAAGCTCGAAGCGATGACGGTGCAGAACGTCTCGCTGCCCGAGGAGCTGCAGAAAATCCTGGACCAGAAGATCGGCATGGGCATGGTCGGCAACGACATGGCCAAGTTCATGCAGTACCAGACGGCGCAGGCGATCCCGAAATTCGCCGAGGGCGCGGGCTCCGGCGGTGGCGGCATGGCCAGCGACGCCATGGGCCTGGGTGCCGGCGTGGCGCTGGGCCAGGTGCTGGCGCAAAACCTGGCCGCCGGCCTGCAAAGCCCCCATGCGGCCACGCCCACTGCGGCCCCGGTGGGCGTGCGCCCCGAAGACGTGATGGCCACGCTCGAAAAACTCGGCGACCTGAAGGCCAAGGGCATCCTGACGCAGGACGAATTCGACGCCAAGAAGGCCGAGCTGCTCAAGAAGCTCGTTTGACGCCACCTAGCAACTCCTGCAACGAGAGCATCAAACGACCATTGCACGCTGGGTTCATGCCAATCTGGCTTGAAACCGCATGGCGCTGAGCCTTCCCGCCCATGGCTGACCCCTCCAACGCCCAGCGGCACTACCGCGCGCCCTGCCCTGGCTGCGGTGCGCCGGTCGAATTCCGCAGCGCGCAATCGACGATGGCGGTCTGCGCCTACTGCCAGAGCACCGTGGTGCGCCAAGGCGAGGTCTTGCAGCGCATCGGCAAGATGGCCGAGCTGTTCGACGACCACAGCCTGCTGCAGCTCATGGCCAGCGGCCAGATCGACGGCCAGGGCTTCACGCTCATCGGCCGCCTGCAGTACAAGTACCGCGAAGGCACCTGGACCGAATGGCAGGCCCTGCTGGCCGACGGCAGCACCGGCGCCCTGAGCGAGGACAACGGCGCCTACGTCTTCTCGCGCGCGGTGGCGCCCAAGCGCGACATCCCGGCGGCCGAGCACTTCCGCGTCGGCGCCACCAGCGCCATCAACGGGCAGACCTACAGCGTGGCCAGCAACGAAACAGTGGCGCTGATGGCTGCGCAAGGCGAACTGCCCCGCCTGCCGCCGCTGGGCCAGTCGTTTGCGATGGTGGAGCTGCGCGCCCAGGGCGCCGCGCAGGTGCTCAGCATCGACTACGGCCCGACGCTGGCCGGCGAGCCGCCGGCGCTCTCGCTGGGCCGCCCGGTCACGCTGGACGCGTTGCAGATGACCGGCCTGAAAAGCGAGTCGGCCAGGGACGAAAAAGGCCGCCAGTTCAACTGCCCGCACTGCGGCGCGCCCGTGGCCGTGAAGCTCTCGCAGAGCAAAAGCATCACCTGCACCGCGTGCAACAGCCTGATCGACCTGCGCTCGGGACTCGGCGGCGAACTGCGCCATGCCGCGCAGGACGAACCCGTGCGCCCGCTGATTCCGCTGGGCAGCACCGGCCAGCTCGAAGGCGCGAACTGGCAGGTGGTGGGCTTCCAGCACCGCATGGGGCAGGAGCCCGGCGACGACGAGCAGTTCGGCTGGGAAGAGTACCTGCTCTACAACGCCAAACGCGGCTTCAGCTTCCTGGTGGACGCCACTGACGGCTGGAGCCTGGTCAAGCCGCTCACCGGCGCCCCGGTGCTGGCCAGCAACGGCCGCAGCGCCACCTGGCAGGGCACCACCTACCAGCACCAGTCCAGCTACAACGCCGAGACCACCTATGTTGCGGGCGAGTTTTACTGGCAGGTGCAGCGCGGCCAGAAGACCGCCAACCGCGACTTCACGGCGGGCAGCAAGCTGTTGTCCATGGAGCAGTCCCCCGGCGAGGTGACCTGGTCCGGCGGCAGCAAGATCGACAGCGCCGCCGTGGCCAAAGCCTTCAAGCTGGAGAACCAGAAGGAACTGCTCCAGCGCGGGGACGCCTCACCGTTGAGCGCCTCCTCGGGCATCGGTATCCGCACCATCATCATCATGGTCCTCCTGCTCGTGCTGTTGCTGCTCATCCTGAACCGCTGCAGCCGCTGCGACCCGGCGGTGGAAAACTGCACGGCGTCGAGTTCGCGCAGTTCCGGCGGCTCGTTTGGCGGCTTTTCCAGCGGCGGCGGGCACAAGTGAAATTCAACCTATTTTTCGGAGGTCATCATGGGACTTGAGTGGCTGAAACCGGGCGTCTTCATTGCCTCCATCGTGTACGCGCTGATTGGCGTGGTCATTTTCTGGCTGAGCTTTGTCATCATCGACAAGCTCACACCCTACAACCTCTGGGAAGAAATCGTCGAGAAGCAGAACCGCGCGCTGGCCCTGGTGGTGGCCGCGATGTGCCTGGGCATCTCGATCATCGTGGCCGCGGCGATCCACGGCTGACGTGCGGTTCCGGGGCCGGCGCGGGGCCTCGCCGCCGCCCCGATCTGGCCGCACAATCAAGGGTTGCGCTGCCCCGCACGTTTGTCCGCCTCCCTGACCGCCGCCCATGCCCACCCTTGACTGGCTCAACCGAGCCCACGCCTTCACCACCGCCGCCCAGGTGCCCTACCGGCTGCTGGAGCCCGTCTCCAGCCACGGCAACGGCGCGGACAACCTGCTCATCCAGGGCGACAACCTCGAAGCGCTGAAAGCCTTGCTGCCGTTCTACCGGGGGCAGGTGAAATGCATCTTCATCGACCCGCCCTAC
>ERZ1034365.88-NODE-88-length-47314-cov-3.134534_pt1 | contig 47314 bp, 50 predicted proteins | sample MGYA00520615_ERZ1034365 | MGnify/ENA primary metagenome ERZ1034365 (study PRJEB33736, sample SAMEA104284505) | Azolla filiculoides | biome: Urban; feature: Water surface; material: Ditch water | place: Netherlands | collected 2015-10-28 | depth 0-0.1 m ...
GGAACATGTGCTGTTGCGTTGGCAGCAACTTTGCATACAAAGGGGCGACTACCTGCAACATGGATTATTAATCCACCCGGAGGCCGTCTTGAGGTTTCTATCGATGGTCATTCCAATGCAACTCTTACCGGTCCAGCTGTCCTTGTGAAGGATGTAGATATTTCGAGGTTCCTGGTTGAGTAAGGATTTTGACGACGAGTTTGAAGCGTTGTTGCGCGAAAGTGCGCGAGTAGCCGCAGAGTTTGATGCGAGCGAAGAAGATGAAACGATCGATCAATCGCAGGAACTTTCAGAGCGTCACGCACTTCGACGCGTACAAGGTTTCTCAACCGAGCTCCAGGATATTTCTGAGGCCGAGTATCGACAACTTCAGCTTGAAAGAGTTGTCCTTGTTGGTGTTTGGACTGAAGGCACAGTAAAAGATGCTGAAAACTCGCTTGCTGAACTGAAGGCTTTAGCAGAGACTGCAGGATCAGAAGTTCTTGAAGGTTTAATTCAACGTCGCGACAAGCCAGATCCTGCTACTTATATTGGTTCCGGAAAGGTGACTGAGTTAAAACAAGTTGTAATGTCAACCGGTGCTGACACCGTTGTATGTGATGGTGAGTTATCGCCTTCTCAACTACGTCAACTAGAGGATAAGTTAAAGGTAAAGGTTGTAGATCGCACCGCATTGATCTTGGATATTTTTGCACAGCATGCAAAGAGCAAAGAAGGTAAGGCGCAGGTTGAATTAGCGCAGATTGCATACTTGTTGCCACGACTTCGTGGTTGGGGAGATTCGTTATCCCGTCAGGTAGGTGGTCGAGCAGCAGGTGGCGCAGGTATTGGTGGCCGTGGTCCTGGTGAAACTAAGATCGAAACAGATCGTCGCCGAATTCGAGACAAGATGGCAAAGCTTCGTCGTGAGATCGCTGAGATGAAGGTTTCGCGTGACACCAAGCGCCAGGAACGTCGTCGCTTCAACATTCCATCTGTTGCAATCGCTGGATACACCAACGCAGGTAAATCCTCATTACTGAATAAGTTAACAAATGCTGGCGTACTTGTAGAGAATGCACTCTTTGCAACCCTTGATCCCACAGTACGCAAATCTGAAACCGCCGATGGCCGTGTTTATACCCTTAGCGACACCGTTGGGTTTGTTCGCCATCTTCCACACCAATTAATCGATGCCTTCAAATCAACACTCGAAGAGGTTTCTGAGTCAGATCTCATCGTGCATGTGGTTGATGGTTCACACCCAGATCCATTTGAGCAGATCCGTGCAGTACGACTTGTGATCGATGAAATTGGTGGAAAAGATATTCCGGAAATTATCGCCATTAACAAGGTGGATATTGCAGACCCTGCTGTGATTATGGAGATCTTGCGTAAAGAACCCAATAGCTATGCATTTTCAGTGCGCACAGGTTTTGGAATCGAAGGACTTTTACATGCAATTGAGTCCTCGTTGCCCCGACCATCAGTTGAAATCAATGTCGTAATTCCTTATAACCGCGGCGATTTAGTCCACGCGATTCATGAGCGGGGTGAAATCTTCAGCGAAACTTATGAGGCTGCAGGAACCGCGATTCATGCCCGCGTGGATGGGGGATTGGCACAAAGAATCGAAAAATCTCAAGCCCAGGGGGAATAAGTACGACACACCGCGTGTTGTATGCAGTAGAAGTTGGAAAAATGCGCCATGATGCGCCCGCAAGCAGTTAACTAGGCAGCAAAGGTGGTGAGAGCAATGGCAACAGATTACGACACACCCAGAAAAACTGATGAGGAACTTCATGAGGAGTCTCTAGAAGAACTCAAGGCTAAGCGTGTTGATGCTCAATCCGGTCAAATCGATGTTGATGAGGCAGAGGCTGCAGAAAATCTCGAACTTCCAGGAGCAGATCTATCTGGAGAAGAGTTAGCGGTTCGCGTTGTACCAAAGCAGGTAGATGAGTTCACATGCTCTCGTTGCTTCTTGGTGCATCACATTACTCAGTTAGCTAAAGGCGAAGGCGCTAAAGCAGTTTGCAAAGAGTGCAACTAACTCTTCTGTTTTAATCTTTTAGGGCTTTAATTAATTCCAAAGCTTTTCCTGTACTGATCAACCAATACGGTGTTGTATCTCGTTCATCATTAACAAAAAGCTGAACACCCTTACTTGCCCAAAATCGAATTGCTAAATGAGCTGTTGGGTCAGCATCTCGTGTGCGAACTCTTCGTACCGCTTCATTATCTAAATTGACAATGTCACCTATGAAGCGGTGCTCAATGTGTGCGGCTCCAACCCGAAGCTCTTTCTCATCAACTTCTATGATGAGCGCAGATTTAAAGTAAAAGAGGATGAGCAGGGCGGTTACAGCTGCCAGAGCCACTAACGCGGGATTATTTCCAAGCGCAGCCCAAATCGAAATTACGATTGAGAGCAAGAAAAAGTAGATAATCGCAAGCAACCACAGTGGCGCATGTATCACTTCTCGGTATCGCATGGGAGTTACCGTATCGGATATGAAGCGGTAACCTTGCACTATGGCACGTATTCCATCAACGACAGCGCCAGAAGGTGCACCACTTCCAGAGCGCCACTCAATGGCACCTGCGATAGGTTCGAAGATCCCTTCGCACTTTGGACATTGCTTTGGCTGTGGCGATTTACACCCAACTGGATTACATCTAGTCGCTTATGCCGGCGAAGGCTTAGATATCACCGCTCAATTTACGGTCACAGAAGACCATCAAGGCGCTCCGGGATTGGCTCATGGTGGCTTGTTGTCACTTGCATTTGATGAGGCACTTGGAAAGTTGATGTGGTTACTGCGCGCACCGGCGGTTACTGGTCGCCTAGAAACAGATTTCATTAAACCTGTTCCAATGGGAACGACCCTGTACATCACAGCTGAAATTACCGGTCAGATAAATCGCAAGGTGTACACATCTGCAGTTGGCCGTATTGGATCACCTGATGGAGAGATTGCGGTTAAAGCGGCAGCTCTGTACATAATCGTTCCAATGGATCACTTTATGAACAATGCACCAAAGGAGTATTTAGCCGAGCTTGCAAAAACTCCAGAACTCTTAGCTTTCGTGGATCCAAACTTTGAGGTCAATCCATAAATGAGCAATGTTCAGGTTTTAATTACCCGCTTGGATCCATCAATTCCGCTTCCGCATTACGCAAAAGGTGGAGATGCAGGTGCAGATATTGTTTCTAGAGTTGATGTCACCTTGCAGCCAGGGGAGCGCGCATTAGTTCCAACAGGTATTTCAATTGCATTGCCAGATGGCTATGTAGCACTCGTTCATCCACGGTCTGGTTTAGCTATTAAGCACGGTGTCACCATGGTTAACGCACCTGGAACGGTCGATGCTGGTTACCGCGGAGAGTTGCAGTGCATCATGATCAATCACGATCCAAAAGAGGCAATTACATTTCATAAAGGCGATCGAATCGCGCAATTAGTTATTCAAAAGGTTGAACGTGCGCAATTTGTAGAAGTTGAAGAGCTGCCAGGTTCTGGTCGCGGTAGCGGTGGCTTCGGATCGACGGGTCGTTCATGAGTCAACATCACGAGGACCGCGACAAGGTAATTGGAGCACTTGGCGGCAAGAAAGGTCTGATCGATTCAGGTCTTCCTTCTATAGTTTTTCTCGTCATTTTCAATCTTTCACAAGAGTTGCGCACAGCTATTTGGGCCGCCCTATCTCTTTCAATCACCCTTGCGATCTTTCGCTTAGCTCGCAAAGACACGATCCAGCACTCGATTTCAGGGGTCATCGGCGTTTTAATCTGTGCATACTTTGCAAATCGATCTGGAAATGCATCTGATTTCTATATTCCAAAGTTATTAACAAACCTTGGGTACGGCACCGTGTATTTGATCGCAAATCTTGCTGGATGGCCAATTTTGGGTGTTGTTTTAGGGCCGCTACTAGGTGAAAACTTTACGTGGCGCAATAATCCTGCGCGCAAGAAGATGTATTTGAGAGCCAGCTGGATTTGGGTTGCGATGTTCTTCTCACGTATTGCCGTGCAATATCCGATTTACAAGAGCGGTAATGTGAATCTACTCGGTACCGTTAATTTAGCTATGGGTTATCCATTGTTCTTTGCTGCAGCATATGGAACTTGGTTGGTTATTAAGTCCCAGCCACCTGTAGAAAAAGTTGAAAGTTAAGAGATAAAACAGGCTTTAATCTGCGCTTCAGCATCTGCTGATGCAACAAACAAAAGTTCATCTCCAGCAGCAAAGACATCGTGCGCCTTGGCGGTGATTACTCGGCCATCACGAACAATTGCGGCAATCGCTGCATTTTCTGGAAGTTCAATCTCTTCAACCGTTTTACCAATGCAAGCAGATCCATCTGGCAAGGTGAGTTCCACAAGGTTTGCTTGACCCTTACGGAAAGAAAATAGTCGAACTACATCTCCGACGCTGACAGCCTCTTCAACTAGAGCTGCGATGATGCGAGGAGTAGATACTGCGACATCAACACCCCAAGAAGAATCAAAAAGCCATTCATTCTTTGGGTGATTAATGCGAGCAACTACTCGTGGAACACCGTATTCAGTCTTACCTAGCAATGAGGTTACAAGGTTTGCTTTATCGTCACCTGTCGCGGCAACTAGCACCTGACAGTTATTGAGGTGAGCGTTATCTAGCGAAGTAATCTCGCAAGCATCCGCCATAAGCCACTCAGCATCAGGAACACTTTCAAGCTTTAACGCCTTTGGATCCTTGTCGATTAAAAGAACCTGATGGCCATTGTCCAAAAGTTCACGAGCGATAGCGCGACCAACATTTCCGGCACCTGCAATAGCAATTCTCATTAACGTGCACCTTCTGGGCTACTTGCAAGGATCTCTTCTGTGCGTGCTACATCTACATCTGAAACCATCACATGAATGAGATCACCTTGTTGAAGAACGGTGTGCTCATCCGGGATTAATCCTTCGCCTAAGCGCGTAACAAAGGCAACGCGCGCAGGTGTCATGGAATCAATAAGAAGAATTGGTCGTCCATACCATTCGGCATGGGGATGCATCTCGCACAACTGAACCATTCCAGTCGCATCGCGCCATTCAGAGCGAGATCCTTCGGGAACAAGACGACGCAAAATTTGATCTGTCGCCCATAAAACAGTTGCAACAGTTGGAATACCTAAACGCTGGTAAATCTCGGCACGACCTGGATCGTAGATACGTGCAACAACATTTTGAACACCATAGGTTTCGCGGGCTACACGTGCCGCCAAAATATTTGAGTTATCTCCGTTGCTTACCGCGGCAAAAGCATCTGCATCTTGGATGCCTGCTTCGAGAAGTGTGTCGCGATCAAACCCAACACCGGTAACGGTACGTCCCTTGAAGTTAGGTCCTAGGCGGCGAAATGCTTCGCGTGCCTGGTCGATAACTGAGACTGTATGACCTGCTGCTTCGAGCTCTGTGGCGAGTGATGAACCAACTCGACCGCAACCCATGATGACTACGTGCACAGGAAGTAACTTACACCCATAGGCTTACATCTATGGCATCAAACAAGAGTTCAACCCTAAAAACTGGCGATCTCATTGAGGTCACAATTGAAAAGGTGGCGCACGGGGGACATTTCATCGCCCGCCACGACGGTGCGGTCATATTTGTGCGCCATGCAATTCCGGGTGAGCGATGCACAATCGAAGTTACGAGCACGGGCTCTTCCTTCAACCGTGCCGATGTTGTTGAAGTTCATGAAAAGTCAGAGCATCGAGTTGATGCGCCTTGTCGCTTCGCCCATCGTGCAGGTTGTGGCGGATGCGATTTCCAGCATATAGACCCGGCGTATCAGCGTCAGTTGAAATCAGATGTCATCAAAGAACAGTTTTCGAGAATTGCAAAGATGCAGGTTGAGGTTGAGGTAGAAGAGGTTAGTAAATCGACCCACTGGAGAACGCGTGCGATCGCTACTACAAATCGCAATGGAAAGTTAGGTTTCTATAAATCACGATCACACACGGTGATTCCTGTCGATGATTGCTTAATCTGCGTCGAGGGCATGAAGTTAAAAGAGTTAGCAGCTACTCATATCAAGGGTGATATGCGAGTTGAAGTGAGCGCCTCAAATACCGGCGAACGAACAATCGCCTTAGCGCCAACTCGCGGTGAAGAGAAGGCACGCATCTCAGAAGGTCCTGCTGTCCTTCATGAAAATGTCCTTGGAAAAGTAGTAGAAGTAAGTCAAGCTTCATTTTGGCAAAGCAATGAAATGGCACCTGAAGTGCTCACCAAAACAGTTATGGATTTTGCACAATTGAAAACTGGTGAACATGTTCTAGATCTTTATGGCGGCGTCGGGTTATTCACTGCAGCAATTATCGACGCAGTTGGTGCATCTGGTCATGTGGATCTTATTGAAGGAAGCAAGGTTGCAACTGCAGATGCAGCGCGAAACTTTGTAAATAATCCGAATGTCACAATTGCGACCGGAGATGTCGCCAAGTTATTGCCACGAATTACCACTGCAGATGTAGTTGTTTTGGATCCTCCGCGAGATGGGGCTGGAAAAGATGCGGTTGCTCATATAGCAAGATTGGCACCACGTTCAATTGTTTATGTGGCATGCGATCCCGCTGCATTGGCCCGAGATACTGCATATCTTGCAGATCACAGTTATTCACTGACGCAGATACGGGCTTTTGATCTCTTCCCGATGACACATCACATCGAATGTGTTGCCCTCTACACGCGGGCTAAGGTATCTTGAGCGCTCAGAAAGCTTCTACGAAAGGCAGATAATGAGTAAAAACTCTTTCAACGCAAAAAAGAATCTTGAAGTTGCGGGTAAGAGTTTTGAGATATTTGATATCTCCTCAATTGAAGGCGCTGCCAATCTGCCATTTAGTCTCAAGGTTCTTCTAGAGAACCTACTGCGCACCGAAGATGGTGCCAATATCACCGCAGATCACATCAAGGCGCTAGCTACCTGGGATCCTGCCGTAGAACCTGACACTGAAATTCAATTTACTCCTGCACGTGTTGTGATGCAGGACTTCACCGGAGTTCCTTGTGTTGTAGATCTTGCAACAATGCGCGAAGCGATTGTTGAACTCGGGGGAGATGCATCAAAGGTAAACCCTCTTGCTCCAGCTGAGTTGGTAATTGACCACTCTGTTATTGCAGACAAGTTCGGCACAAAGGATTCCTTTGAGCAGAACACAGATATTGAGTATGAGCGCAACCAAGAGCGTTATCGTTTCTTGCGTTGGGGACAAACTGCATTTGATGAGTTCAAGGTGGTTCCACCTGGAACGGGAATCGTTCACCAGGTAAATATCGAGTATTTGGCTCGCGTTGTAATGACACGTACCGTTGAAGGCACCTTGCGTGCTTACCCAGACACAGTGGTTGGTACAGATTCACACACCACAATGGTCAATGGACTTGGTGTTCTTGGTTGGGGAGTAGGCGGAATTGAGGCCGAGGCTGCCCTGCTCGGTCAGCCGGTTTCGATGTTGATCCCTCGCGTTGTTGGCTTCAAATTAACTGGCTCACTTCCATTGGGAACAACAGCTACAGATATGGCGCTGACAATCACCGAGATCCTTCGTAAGGTCGGAGTCGTTGGCAAGTTTGTTGAGTTCTTTGGCCCAGGAGTTACATCTGTTCCAATGGCTAACCGCACAACGATCGGAAACATGAGCCCTGAATACGGCTCAACGTGTGCGATCTTCCCAATTGATGAAGAGACACTTCGCTATCTACGTCTTACTGGTCGCAATGATGATCAAGTTGCCTTGGTTGAAAAGTATGCAAAGGCGCAAGGAATGTGGCATGACCCATCCGTAGAGCCACGTTTCTCTCAGGTTGTAGAGCTAGATCTTTCAACTGTTGTTCCATCAATTTCAGGACCAAAGCGCCCACAGGATCGCATTTCACTGAGCGATTCGAAGAGTGCATTTGAAAAGATTGTTCCAACCTACTTTGGCGATAAGACTCAAAAGGGCGAGGTTGCTGCAGGAAGTACACGAGTAAAAAATGGCGATGTTGTTATCGCTTCAATTACATCATGTACCAATACATCTAACCCATCTGTGATGATCGGTGCAGCGCTTCTTGCAAAGAAGGCTGTCGAAAAGGGCTTGAAATCAAAGCCATGGGTAAAGACAACTCTTGCTCCAGGTTCAAAGGTAGTAACTGATTACTACGATCGCGCAGATCTCACTAAGTACATGGAAGCACTTGGCTTTAACCTTGTGGGTTATGGCTGTGTCACATGTATCGGTAACTCAGGTCCTCTGCCAATAGAAATTAGCAAAGCGGTTAACGAGGCAGATCTTGCAGTAACTGCGGTTCTATCTGGAAACCGTAACTTTGAAGGTCGCATTAGCCCAGATGTGAAGATGAACTACCTAGCTTCGCCTCCGCTAGTTGTTGCCTATGCAATTGCTGGAACCATGGATCATGATTTCGAAACAGATTCATTGGGTAAGGACACAGCTGGCAATGATGTATTCCTGAAGGACATCTGGCCAACACCGCAAGAGATTCAAACAGTTATTGATGCATCTATTTCATCTGAGATGTTCAAAAAGGATTATGCAACGGTGTTTGAAGGTGATCATCGCTGGAAGTCACTTGCAACACCTACAGGCAAGGTATTTGAATGGGATGCGAAATCAACATATGTTCGCAAGCCGCCTTACTTCGAAGGCATGCCAAAGCAACCAACACCTGTTACCGATATTTCAGGTGCACGAGTCTTGGCTGTGTTGGGAGATTCAGTAACGACAGATCACATTTCACCTGCTGGAAACATTAAGGCGGATTCACCTGCAGGTAAGTACCTTGCAGATCATGGAATCGATCGTGCTGACTTCAACTCATACGGTTCACGTCGTGGTAACCACGAAGTTATGATCCGCGGAACATTTGCGAACATTCGTTTGAAGAACATGTTGCTCGATGGCGTTGAGGGTGGATTCACTCGCAACTTCCTATCAGGCGGCGAGCAAACAACGATTTACGATGCATCGGTTGCTTACCAAGCAGCTGGAGTTCCGCTGGTAATTCTTGCCGGCAAGGAGTACGGATCAGGTTCTTCACGCGACTGGGCAGCAAAGGGAACAGCGCTGCTTGGTGTTCGCGCAGTTATTGCCGAAAGCTTCGAGCGCATTCACCGTTCAAACCTCATTGGTATGGGTGTCTTGCCATTGCAGTTCAAGGATGGCGAAACAGCGGCCAGCCTTGGTCTTGATGGAACAGAAACCTTTGCAATCTCTGGAATCACAGCGTTGAACAACGGTGGAGTTCCAAAGGAGCTAACTGTGACAGCAGGGGATAAGACATTTACTGCGAAGGTTCGCATCGATACACCGGGCGAAGCTGATTACTACCGCCACGGTGGAATCATGCAGTACGTACTGCGCTCACTTCTGTAAAAGCTTTTTCGCTTTAAGCAGGAAGAGATGCAACGCCCTTTTCATGGAAGCGCTTGCCTGTAACTGATTCGCTAATTCCTTCGCGATCTAGGTACGGCAGGATTCCTCCAAGGTGCATTGGCCATCCAGCACCCATCAACATGCATAGATCAATCTCTGCTGGTGTTGATACGACGCCCTCATCAAGCATTGCACGGGCCTCTTCTGCAAGCGCCTTCAGCGCACGGGCACGTACCTGTTCGGCTGTTGATGGAGTGCTTCCTTGTTCAACAAGTGCAAGTGCTGCAGGGTTTGCTGCAACTGTGCCATCTTCATTCTTGATGTAGAAGTGACGAACCCCTTCTTTGACCATGCGTTGCATAGTTGGAGAGATTCGGTAGCGAGGCCCAAGGTTATTGTGCAACGTTTCAGATACATGCAAAGCCACACCTGGACCTACGAGATCAAGTAACTGGAATGGAGACATAGGGAAACCGATCTCCATCATCGCTGAATCTGCAACAGCTGGAGATGTTCCTTCATCAACCGCATCTGTTACCTCACCCATAAAGCGTGTAAGCAGACGGTTAACAACAAAACCAGGAGCATCCTTACAGATGATCATTGTCTTCTTCAGCTCTTTACCAACCGCAATCGCAGTCGCTGTAGTTGCATCATCAGTTGTTGATGTGCGGGCAACCTCAAGTAACGGCATCACCGCTACTGGATTAAAGAAGTGGAAACCAACTACACGCTCTGGGTTCTTAAGTCCTTCGGTCATACGTTCAACCGATAGGGAAGAGGTATTAGTTGCCAAAACACATTCTGGAGAAACGATCGTTTCTAACTTCTTGAACAGCTCTTGCTTAAGTGAAAGCTCTTCAAAGATCGCTTCGATAATAAAGTCACACCCTGCAAATACTGATTGATCAGCAGAGCCTGAGATAAGAAGTGATAAACGGCCAGCAGATTCGGCGCTCATGCGCTTTTTTTCAACCAACTTTGCTAATTCATTTTTGACCCAAGCCACACCCTTGTCGGCACGCTCTTGGTCAATATCTGTCATAACAACTGGGCACTTCAAATTTCGAATCATTAAAAGCGCTAATTGAGATGCCATCAGGCCGGCACCAACAACGCCCACCTTTGTCACCTTGCGAGCAAGCGCAGGCTTTGGGGCGCCTTCAACCTTTTTGCGCTTCTTCTGAATCAAGTTAAAGGCGTACAACGATGAACGCAGGGGATCAGACATTGTGAGATCAGCAAGTACTTGATCTTCAGCGTCAAAACCCTGTCCTAATGTGTTGCTCTTGGCCGCAGCAATTAACTCTAATGCTTTAAATGGTGAGGCAATAGTTGCTCCGCCGTATTTCTTCAGCGCTGCAGCCTTACCTGTGGCAAGTGCTGACTCCCACGCAGGATCGTTGCTGTAATCAGTACGCTCGATCTTTGTTGTGCCATTCAGAACACCTACGGCAAATCCGATTGAACGTTCTAAGAAATCTGCAGGTTCGTACATCGCATCTACAACACCAAGCTTCAAAGCATCCTTGGCCTTCATCATTGTGTTGTTGTTAAGTGCGTTAAGCATGATTACCTGAACTGCGCGCTCTGGTCCGATTAGCTTGGGAAGAATTGTTGCGCCACCCCAACCAGGAACTAGTCCTAGGAAAACCTCTGGAAGCGCAGTAAATGCGGTGGTTGCAACTGTTCGGTAATGACAGTGCAAACCAACTTCAAGTCCACCACCAAGTGCTAGACCATTGATGAATGCAAAGGTTGGAATTGAGCTTTCGCCAAGACGACGGAATACATCGTGGCCCAACTTTCCGATAGCAAGTGCTTGGCTGCGATCATTTAAGAATGACAGAGCAGATAGATCAGCACCTGCTGCAAAGATAAATGGTTTTCCGGTAATTCCAATAGCAGCAGGCTTGCGACCAATTGCATCTGTAATCGCAGCATCTAAAGCTTTAACTGATTGAGGTCCAAAGGTATTGGGACGGTTGTGATCGTGACCGTTATCCAAAGTAATTAACGCCATCGTTCCTTTTCCGCCGAAGGCAGATAGATCAATGTCGCGTACTAGTGCATTGGTAACAACCTCTTCAGGTGCTCCAGCTGGAAGTGTGATCTCTGCGCTCATAATTACTTTGCTCCCTTAAAGTTAGGGTTTTCCCAAATAATGGTGCCGCCCATTCCAAGTCCAATACACATCGTGGTGATTCCGTAACGAACCTCTGGTTGAGCCTCAAATGTTCGAGCTAAATTAAGCATTAAGCGAACCCCTGATGAAGCCAGGGGATGGCCAACAGCGATTGCGCCGCCATAAGGATTTACACGTGCATCATCATCTGCAATTCCAAAATGATCTAGAAAGGCGATTACCTGCACAGCAAAGGCTTCATTAACTTCAAAAGCTCCAATATCTTCAATTTTCAAGCCAGCTTGCTTTAATGCTTTCAAAGTTGAAGGAACAGGTCCATAACCCATGATCTCTGGTTCAACTCCAGCAAATGCAAAGGTGACCATCTTCGCCTTAATTGTTAAACCAAGTTCAACTGCCTTTTCTTCGCTAGCAAGAAGAGCTGCTGTTGCACCATCATTTAACCCCGATGAGTTTCCTGGAGTCACTCGACCTGCAGGACGGAAAGGTGTCTTTAATCCTGCAAGACCTTCCATTGTTGTTTGTGGGCGAGGAGGTTCATCGACTGTTGCAATGGTCCAGCCAAGCTCTGCGCTACGTGCAGCGGTTGGAATTAGGTCGCGTTGAATCTTTCCTTCTTCATACGCCTTTGCAGTTTTAATCTGCGAATTCAAGGCGTAACGATCTGCTCGCTCCTTAGTTAACTGAGGAAAGCGATCATGAAGACGTTCTGCAGTTGCGCCCATTGCAAGTGCATCTGTTTCAACAATCTTTTCCGCTAAGTAACGAGGATTTGGATCTAAACCTTCACCAATTGGGTGATTACCCATGTGTTCGACGCCGCCTGCAATTGCAATTTCATTTGTGCCCATTGCGATAGCGCCAGCGATTGTTGTCACCGCTGTCAACGCACCTGCGCACCAGCGGTCAACGGAGTAACCAGGAACTGTATTTGGTAAACCAGAAAGCAAAGCCGCGCTTCGACCGATGTTCATTCCTTGATCACCTGTTTGTGTTGCAGCTGCGATCGCTACATCTTCGATAGATGCTGGATCAACCTTTGGATTGCGCTCGAGCAATCCACGGATTGCGCGAACCATCAGATCATCTGCACGTGTACCGGCATACAAACTGCCAGCCTTTCCAAAAGGGGTACGGACGGCATCGACAAGGACAACTGTGCGGGACATGGAACTTCCTTTACCTAGGGCGTAGCCCAAAGGTTACTCGCCAGTAAGGGTTTAGGACAGTACCTAATTAAGCGGAGATTCCAACCTTTGCACGTGGCTTAGACAGGTATGGAACCAACACTGAGCCTAAGTAAAGAACATAGACAGCTAGCTGGAGCCATGAGGTCGTTGTATCAAATCCGATTGTGCCTGACAGAGAGGCTCCAAGGATTGAGTCCTTCGCGATGAATGAGGTGACATCCCATGCAAATGCATCTGGGCCTGGCAGGTAGCCAAGCTCTTGGAACTCGTGGATTCCATAGGACAGAACACCTGCAGCAACGATGACAAGTGCAACCCCTGAATAGGTGAAGAACTTAGCAAGGTTTAACTTAATTGAACTCTTGTAGATCAAGTATCCAAGAGTGATTGAAACGGCAAAACCTAAAATTAATCCTGTTGCTGAACTTGTTGTATCTGCAACTGTTTGAAAGTTTGTGTACACAAATAATGAGGTTTCTAGACCTTCGCGAATAACAGCGAAAAACGCTGCTCCAGCAAGGGCTAGGGGACCTGCGGTTACAGCGACATCGAGCTTGCCCTGAAGTTCATTACGCAGATTGCGAGCGGTGCGCTTCATCCAGAAAACCATCCAGGTCACAAGAGCAACTGCAATGATTGATGTGACTCCAGCAAATAGCTCTTCGCCGCGATCGGTTAACTTCACCGAGGTAAAGGTCAAAAATGCACCAAGGGCAACACTTGCGACAATCGCAGCTGCAACACCTAACCACAGCGGCTTTAAATACCCCTTGCGATTGGTCTTCACGATGTAGGCGACCAGAATTCCAACGATCAGTGAGGCTTCAAGGCCTTCACGCAGGGCAATTATGAATGTGCTCAACATGGTTCAAAATCTAGAGCCTCTTGGGGAATTACGCAACTGTTATGTTGCGTAATTCAGGCCTCTTCGGGGGTGGTTTCGATCACTTCCACGGGGATTGGCTCACGTTCAAGCAGGGCGGCGGCCAGGGCGGGTGCCACTAGATCGATCTGCCACTGACGAGCTCCCAAAGATTTCAACGCTTCCTCAACTAAAGATTGCGACAGCGTCTCTGTTGAACCTTGAGGCGGGTTCCAGCAAATACGTCGGACATGTTCTGGGGTCATTAAATTTTCGACAGGAATATTGTTTTCAGTTGCAATTACATCAATCGCCGCGCGTGCATGTGAAAGAGGTGCAAACTTTTCAGGAAACTTGTCACGCCACAATTTAATCGGCGGCAAGGTATCGGCATTGGTGCGCATTTGTGGCCATTGCTCTTCTGTTAAAGCAACCGCTGCAGCGATACTGTCCAACCACACCTGCAAATTTTCCATCCACCGTGCACGCAGCCCGAGTGGTCGCAGAGCTTTTTCAAACTCCTTCTTTGTTACAGGTGCAGCGATTGCTAACTCAACTATCGCCGAATCGTTGAGCAACTTACCTGCTGCAATATCTTGTTGTGATGCAATTGCATCACGTGCGACCCATAAAGATTTGATGATCGCAAGTTGATCGCGTTTTTTAATCTTATGCATTCCTGATGTCCTGCGCCATGGATCAACACGAGGTGGCGCAGGTGGAGCCTTCAAAATGGATGCGAACTCTTCGAGCGCCCAATCGAGCTTCTTTGATTCCTTCAGAATGTCATACATACGATCGCGAAGCTCGACAAGTAATTCAACATCTAACGCTGCGTAGGTAAGCCAATCTTGTGGCAATGGGCGAGCAGACCAGTCCGCAGCGCTATGTTCCTTCGCAAGACTGACACCCATCAAAGATTCCAGCAATGGACCAAGTCCAACTCGTGGCAAACCAGCGATACGGCCTGCTAATTCAGTATCAAATAAATGAAGCGGGCTAATGCCTAGTTCGCGTAAACAGGGTAGATCCTGCGTGCTGGCATGCAGAATTACCTCGTCGGTGTTGAGCAAAACATTCAGGCGCTTAAAGAGATCATGGTGAGGTCCAAAGGGAATCGGATCGATTAAGTGCAAGCCGCCATCATTGCGTTTGATCTGGATGAGGTAGGCACGGGCGCTGTAGCGAAAGCCCGATGCACGTTCGGCATCAACTGCAAAAGCTCCATGACCTGAGGCAAGTTCTGTTAAAGCAATTTCAAAGGCTGACTCCGTATCAATGACAGAGGGTGTTCCATTAGCCGGTTGCAATAAGGGGACTGCGGTAACTTCTTCAGTCATCTTTAACGCCGACGTGCAGATGAGATTGCAGAGACACCTTCAGGCACAGGTGCCAGACCTGCAACATCTGAAATTAAGTTGCACCAACTATCGATGTGCTTCATGAGCTCTTGTGGATCTGTAATCAATGGTGTCCATGATGCACGAATTTCTATTTCAGCCTCATCGTTGCGCGGTGACAATTTTCCAAATGATGCACTTGATACTCGTGTAACGGTTCCGCTTGGAGCGTTAAATACACATTCATTCTTTTCTAAAGATTCTAGGAACCAGCTCCAGCCCACTTCAGGCAACAATGGATCTTCCTGCATGATTGGATCAACATCGGCGCTCACAAAGGTAACGCACCTAAACTCACCCTCCCAAGTCGTTTGACCGCCAGGTTCGTGCAGCAGTACAAAACGACCATTTGCAATCTCATCCTCCTCTTCGCCAAATAAACCGTTGGAAACATCGGCGGAAAAGGCGAAAGCAAAGGTGGCTAACTTTTGAGGGGCGGGGACTTCAGTAAGGGTGATCTCAGATCGAGGTGTGAAGGTGCGAAGGTGATCCAATAATCTCTCAAAACCATTCGCATCCACCGTCATAGGATAAAGATGTTACAAAGCAATTCTTGGGAGGCGGGGCGGTAACCTTTCCCAATGGCATCACTTCTGGCACTTCTTTCAAGTGCAATGTGGGGAAGTTCTGATTTCTTCGCAGGTAAATTAAGCAAAAAGCACCACCCATTTGCAGTGCTGGGTTTTTCCCAAGTGATCGGATTAATAGTTGGTATTTCGATAGTCATTGTTTCGGGAGACTGGCACGGCAAAGTTTTAGGTTTTGATGGTTTCTTAATAACAGGTGCATTAGCAGGACTATGTGGTTACATCGGCTTGGCCTGTTTATATGAGGGACTTTCAACTGGTCGAATGGGTGTTGTCTCACCGATTAGTTCTATGAGCGCAGTCGTACCGCTTGCCTACGCTCTCATCACAGGTGACACGCTCTCAGCAATCACATCTGTTGGTGTTGTGATTGCATTGGTGGGAGTTTTTTGTGCAAGTGGGCCCGAGCTTTCTCAGGGACTTCCCTTGAAGCCTTTGCTATTGGCATTGGGTGCTGCTGCAGGATTTGGTTTGGCGCTGACCTTTATTGCAATGGGCTCACAGAGCAGCGCACTGTTAACAATGGTTTCGATGCGCTCTGCAACTTTCTTTGTAACTATTTCGCTAGCCATTAAATTCAAGACGACCGGTAAGTTCAGCAGACAAGAGATGCCGGCGCTGATATTTATCGGAGCAGCAGATTTCTTAGCAAACTTACTTCTAGGTATTGCCTGCACAAAGGGGCCTGTTTCAATTGCAATGGTCTTTGGAAGTTTGTACCCGATTGCCACGGCGGTTCTTGCATTTAAATTCTTAAATGAACGATTGCACAAAGTTCAGTATGTTGGAATTGCGCTAGCTGTTGCAGGTGTATCTGTTATTTCAGCCTTTTAATTATGCGCTGAGTAAAAATGAGTTCCTTCAATTTCACGGCTTTCAACATTCGCAAATCTCGCCAGCAACGCTTTCCAATCAATTCGATCTTCACCACCGGTTGCAGGGGTAACGCTGAGCTCTAATTGATCTATAACTGCGTGATCAATGAGCTCATTAATCATTGAAATGCCGCCCTCAATCAGAATTTTTTCACCGAATAATTTGCGAGCCTTCTCAACCGCTTCTACAGGGGCACAGTTCCAGAAAAGTGCTAAATGATTGCCTTGTACAGGGTTTACGAGTGAGCGTGAAATAACTACCAAGGGCACTGGTGTCCGGTTATACGGTTCGTGGCGGGCGGTGTTGCCACCGATGATGATGCAATCGACCTCCCGGCGCCGTTGCAGAAATAGCTGTCGATCCTGTGGGGAGCTAACACCTGCAGAACGAGACTCTTTTGAAGTCGAGCCATCACTTCCTACGACCAGTGTTGCAACGATGCTCACAGGATTAAGTATTGCTTACGAGTTGATTTTTGCCCCGTAAATCTGTCAGTGGCAGCCTTTACATTTGTGCACATGATCATCGATTGCAATAAGTGCACCATGGCAACAATTGCATGCAACACATGTGTTGTGGCCTTTTTCCTTGAACCGGCTCGAGATATCAGCGATGGAACTCTGTCTGCGCTGACGGTGTTAGCCGACAGCGGATTGACCCCTCCACTGCAATTTGACGCTCGCGGAGCGTGATTCCCTCCTAATTCACAGCGATTTAGCGTGCTTTAAGGTTGAGGTGTAGGTATCTGCGCGGTTAGCCTTGCACCCATGTCCTTTCCCATGCGCATATTTTTGGCGCTTCTCCTGGTGGCTGGGGTAACCCTGCCTACACAGGCCGAGGCTGCTCAAACCTTGGCGCAGGTCCAGGCCAAGGTGCGCCAACTTGAGGAAGAGGCCACTACCGCCGCCGAAGGGGCACAAGAGGCGAAGGTCAAGCTAGCTAGCCTGACAAAGACTTTGAATGGCATTAAGGCTAAGGCCGAGATTCAAGGCCAAACAGTTTCAACGTTGCAGCGTTCACTTGGTGCGATCGCAATCGAACAGTACAAATCAGGTGGCTTTGGTCAAAGTTTTGAACTTCTCTTTTCCTCCGATCCAACCTTGTACCTGTCATCTGCTGGTGCGTTAGATGCCATTACCCGAAGAAAATCTGCACAACTTCGAAAGTTTGAAGCCGCCCAACAACGGTTAAATGCAACAACGCTGACGGTCAATGACAAGATGGCGTTAGTTGCTGCGGCTCAAAAGAAATTGGCAGCGCAATCTGCCAAGGCGCAAGCCAAGTTAGTAGAAGCAGAAAAACTCTTATCGCGATTAACAAAGGCTGAACGTGAACGTTTAGCAAAGTTGGCAGAGGATCAAGAAAATGCCGACCAGCAATCATCGTTAGCAGCAGCAAAGAGCGCCAATGGAGTTTCAGGCCGCGCGGGTACCGCACTGAAGTACGCGTTAAAACAAATTGGTGATCGCTATGTTTTCGGAGCGGCAGGGTTAGTCACCTGGGATTGCTCTGGCTTAACTATGCGCGCCTATCAGGCTGCAGGCGTCTCGCTACCGCATTCTTCGGCAGCCCAATCTCGTCTTGGAAAAAAGGTTTCGACTAAATCATTGAAACCCGGAGATCTGCTGTTTTTCGGTCGCCCTGTTTCTCACGTAGGAATCTATTTGGGTGGCGGAAAAATGGTTCATGCACCTCGTTCCGGTTCGCGAGTAAAGGTTACGGGCAGTGGATCCTTGGGTAGCAAGCCATTGGTAGGAGCCCGCCGTTTCTAAAACAGTTCTCTTTGTAACCAATGACTTTGGGCCTCGTGCAGGTGGAATCGAAACCTTTGTTATTGGATTGATTGAGCGTCGCCCGATTGGTTCAACGATTGTTTACACCTCGGCGCAAGAGGGCAGTGAAGCATATGACGAACAATGGCTAAAGAATTTTGGCGTAATAGTTATTCGAGATAAATCAAAGATCTTGTTACCAACTCCGAGAGTTGCTTGGTCGTTGCGCAAGATAATTAGAGATAAGGGCATTGAAGTTGCAGCATTTGGTGCCGCAGCACCATTGGCGCTTTTGTCTGCACCAATGAAAGCTGCAGGCATTAAAAGGACGGTTGCTCTCACGCATGGCCACGAAGTGTGGTGGTCAAAGCTCTTTCCATTCAATCTTTTGATGCGTCGTATCGGAGCGACAACCGATTCATTGACCTATCTTGGAGATTTCACTCGTAAAGCAATCTCAGGCGCACTGAGCAAAGAATCGCAAGAGGCAATGGTAAAGATCGCTCCTGGTATCGATATCGATCACTTTCGACCAGTTGATTCAACGCAATTGCGAGCAGAGTTGGGATTGAGCAACAAGAAGGTAATTGTTTCGGTGGGCAGACTGGTCCACAGAAAAGGACAGGATCATCTTGTTCAATCAATGCCTGCAATTCTTGCAGCGCATCCAGATGCGCATCTTTTGTTAGTTGGCAAAGGGCCTTACTTAGAACATTTAGCTAAATTGGTGGCAAAGAATGGGCTACAGGATTCCGTTTCCTTTATTGGCCGTATTCAATATGCAGAACTGCCTGCTTACATCTGCTGCGGAGATATATTTGCAATGCCATCACGATCGCGATTAATGGGGCTTGAAGTTGAAGGTCTTGGAATTGTTTATCTTGAAGCAAGCGCATGTGGTTTACCGGTAATTGCAGGTAAATCTGGGGGAGCACCGGATGCTGTTATTGATGGAACTACGGGTGTTGTTGTTGATGGAACAAATAATAATGAGATTGCTAAAGCTGCAATCGATTTACTATCAGACCCTGAGCATTCAAGAAAAATGGGTGAAGCAGGGCGCCAGTGGATCGCTGAGCAATGGCGTTGGCAGATTTGGTCAGAAAAGTTCGAAGAACTTTTAAGTAAGTAAACCATTTTCTCTGGCTGCCCTTACAGCACCCACTCGGTTGTCGACAGACAACTTTTGAAAAATCGCCGATACATGAGTCTTAACCGTTGAGAGACTTATATGAAGTTTTTCGCAGATTTGAGCGTTACTGAATCCTTTTTCGATTAAAGACAAAACATCTATTTCACGAGCTGTTAATGCAACCTCATACTTTGATGGCCTTACCTTGCTGCTAAAAGATCCTGGAGTACTAAGAGCAAATTCGATCGTGGCCAAAATTTCCTCCATGGGTGCAGATTTCACAATATATGCATTGGCTCCACATCTTCGAGCAGCGTTCACATATTCAGGGCTGTCATTAAGCGAGAGAATCACGATCGGCAGCTGTCGATTGAACTTTCTAATCCATTTCACTAAATCAAAACCAGTTCCGTCAGGAAGATTGATATCGAGTACAACCGCATCTGGAACCATGGCGGCGATAGCTGAGCGCGCTTGCGAAAGGGTTGAAACCGATGCGGTGACAGAGAATCCATGATTTACAAGTGCGGTTGTTAACCCATGCAAGACCACTGCATGATCATCGACAATCACAATCTGATTCATCACCTATCCAATGGCAGCTGAATCCTTATTCTTGTTCCTTGATCCGTAGATGCAATCTGGATATCCCCGTTGAGTTTTTCAGTTCTTTCTTGTACTCCCAATAGCCCAAATGAGCCTTGCTTCTGCACCGCGCCACCTATGCCATTGTCAGTAATTTCTATAGTCAAGGAGGATGCTTGTGAATGTTCTTGAACATTGCGCAGGATCTCAAGAAAGATTCGCTGAAGTTCATGAGTTAGGTCGGTGTCGGTTGTGGCAACTATCGGATCTCCGGTAGTTCGCAGCGAATGTATTTCACTTCGCAACTTCTCGATTAATTCAGTAACGGAAAAACGAAGTTGTCTCAAGGAGCTCTTCATTTCAGGAGATGTCGACTCCGAAATTAAGGCGTCAATGGAAAAGCCCAGGGCAACTAAGTCCTGGGCTATTCCATCATGTAACTCTTGTGCGAGGGCTACTCGCTCATTGTTCATTTTGTAAACAATGCTTCAATTTCTTTAGCAAACTCCTTCGCGACAACATGTCGCTTGACTGAAAGCTTTGCCGTCAGATGTCCACCAGCGATTGTGAAATCAGTTGGCAGAATTGTGAACTTACGAATTGATTCAGCCTTGCTGACAGCCTTGTTCGCATCATCAACTGCGGTTTGAACCACCGCAATTAGATCGGGATCATTAACTAGATCCGTCATTGATGCGCCATCCTTCTTGTTGTTTGCAACCCATGCCTTTAATGCATCTGGATCAATAGTTACAAGGGCGGCGATGAATGGTTGGTTATCTCCAACGACCATGCACTGGCTAACTAGTGGATGTGCGCGCAAGCGATCCTCTAGAACTGCTGGTGCAACATTCTTGCCACCTGCGGTAACGATTAGCTCTTTCTTGCGTCCAACGATGTACAAGAAGCCCTCATCATCTAACTTTCCTAGATCGCCAGTTTTGAACCAACGCTCTCCATCAAATACTTCGTTGTTTGCATCATCATTTTGCCAATATCCCTGCATAACGATTGGTCCACGAATAAGAACTTCGCCATCATCTGCAATCTTGACTGAGGTGCCCGGAATCGGACGTCCAACAGATCCAACGCGATGTGATCCGTACAAGTTCAAGGTCGCACCAGCGGTAGTTTCGGTTAAGCCATAACCTTCAAGAATTGTTACGCCAGCACCACGGTAGAAGTGTCCAAGACGTGCGCCAAGTGGCGCGCCACCTGAAATAGCTGCCTCAACCTGTCCACCCATACCTGCACGAATCTTGCTGTACACCAGCTTGTCGAAGAGTGCGTGCTTAATTTTAAGAACGGGTGACATTCCCTTCTTATCCAGCGCCTCTGAGTATGCGATCGCTACATCTGCAGCCTTCTTAAAGATCTTTCCCTTTCCGGCGGCTTCAGCGCGAGCTTCTGCACCGTTGTAGATCTTTTCAAAGATACGCGGAACTGCGAGAACAAATGTTGGTTTGAATGATGCAAGATCCATAGGTAAACGTCCCGCAGGATCGCTGCAATGTGCCATATGCAATCCAGCTGCAATCGAGCCAATTTCAACCATACGTCCAAATACGTGAGCCACTGGCAAGAACAGCAAAGTGGATCCACCAGGCTTTAGGAAAAGTTCGCTTGCTCCCTGAACAACGTTTCCGCACTCTGCTAAAAAGTTTCCGTGAGTTAGTTGAACGCCCTTTGGCTTGCCTGTAGTACCCGATGTGTAAATCAAAGTCGCAAGCGATGATGGCACAAGTGCATTTCGACGACGATCGATCTCATCATCACCAATGTGCTTACCGGCCTCGCGTAGAATCGCAAGAACATCATCTGTCATTGTCCAAACGTGACGAGTATGTGATGGCAAGACTGTTTGAACTAAATCGCGCAGTGCCGGTGTTTCAACGATGATTCCAACTGAATGTGAATCATTAAGAATCCAATCAATCTGTTCAGCAGATGATGTGTCATAAATTGGCACAACAACAGCACCAGCGAACCATGTTGCGAAATCAAGAATGGTCCATTCGTAGCGAGTACGAGCCATGATGGCCACGCGATCACCGATCTGCACACCTGCTGCGATCAAACCTTTTGCAGTTGCTCGGATCTCTTCATCTACTTCACGAGCTGTAACGGGTTGCCATCCTTCGCCAAGAGGGCGGGACATAGTGATGCGCTCTGGTTCAAACCAAGCGCGCTCTGCAATCAGGTTGGTGAGGTTTCCTGCGGTAGCAGCGGGTACGAGAGGTGGGACTGAGATTTCATTCATGGGCGAACGCTAGCGTGAGCGCGGTTCAAAGCGGAAGAGGGTAGCCTTGCGTCATGAGCGAATTCAGCAAATCTACGATCTCGATTGACGCACCCATCGCCGATGTTCAGAAGGCGCTTTTTGAACTGGATAAGTACCCAGAGTGGTCCAGCCAGATCAAATCCTCTGAGGCGTTAGCCCACGACGATCAAGGTCGCGTTACCAAGGTAAAGATGAGCATCGACGCCGGCATGATGAAGGATCGCTTGACCCTAGATTATGACTGGAGCAAGGCTCCAGCCTCTCTGTCATTCTCATTGGATGAGGCCGATCTCTTAACCGGCATGGATGGCGTGTACACAATTAAAGCTATCGATGAAGACACAACTGAGGTCACCTACGAACTTGGAGTTTCCTTGTCGATGCCGGTTCCAGCGATGATGCGCCAGAAGGCTGAAAAGGCAACGATCGATGCTGCACTAGCACAATTGAAAACCGCCCTCGAGGGTTAATTCCTAATGTCTTACACGATCGGTATCGATGTCGGTGGAACTAAGGTTCTAGGTGGCGTAGTTGATGAAGCAGGAAAGATTCTTGCAACTGCTCGAAAAGATACACCTCGTCAAGGTGGAGCAGCCTTAACTCAAACCATTGCAGATACCGCACAAGAGTTAATGGCGCAGTTCGAAGTTTCATCAGTAGGTGTCTCTGCTGCAGGATTTGTTTCATCCGATCGCAAAACAATGTTGGCAACCCCAAACATTGCAGATTGGAATGGCGTCGATCTTGATTTTGAATTAACGCAACTTATTGGCTTGCCAGTTGTAATTGAAAATGATGCAAATGCAGCTGCATGGGGCGAGGCAAAGTTTGGTGCCGGTCGCAATCAAGATCACATGATGATGTTGACCGTCGGCACAGGTATCGGCGGTGGAATTGTTGTTAACGGAAACCTTTACCGTGGAGCTTTTGGAATTGCAGCAGAGTTCGGACATTTGCGAGTAGTTCCAGAAGGTCATCTCTGTGGCTGTGGTGCACGTGGATGTTTTGAACAGTACGCATCCGGAAATGCACTTCTGCGTCATGCCCGAGAAGCCATTAGTGCAAGTCCTGAAATTGCCCGAAATCTTTTATCTCGCGGAGATGGAACAGTTGCTGGTCTAACAGGCAAAGCGATAACTGACGCGGCACGTGATGGCGATCCCGTTGCATTGGCCGCCTTTAATACAACAGGTCAGTGGCTCGGTGCGGGAATTGCATCTCTGTCAGTCTTACTTGATCCTGCATGTGTAGTAATTGGCGGCGGAGTAATCGATGCTGGTGAAATCTTGCTGAAGCCAACTCGTGAAGCGCTAGAGCGCACAATGCCCTTTGCGGGAAAGCACCCATACCCAACTTTGATCGCAGCAGAGCTTGGCAATGAAGCCGGTCTCGTTGGCGTAGCTGATTTAGCTCGCGCTTAAATTTCGAACGGGTACTTCAACCCAATCTGATTACGCACTTCATCCTTGGTTTTCATGATGTCGACGGTGTCTTGCCAATTTAGAATCTGACTTTGCTGTTGACCTGACCTAACTAGTTGTTTGAAAGTTTCCGCCTGCTCGCGAAGTCCATGACCTATGTAGGTACTTGGATATTCAGTTACGGAGCCATCATTGAGCACAACACGCATACTGGCTGGGTTGTAGAAGGTGCGATCGATTTCAAGCCAGCCATTTAATCCAGCAACAACTGCGCGACATGGTGTCTGTTCAATCATGGTTGTATTTAGAACCGCTTGTGCTCCATCGGCATAGTCAAAGATCATTGAGGTCTGTGCATCCACGCCCTTATCGGTAAGCACTGCAGTGGAAGTAATTTTCGTAGGATTTCCTAAAATCATATGTGCAAAAGAAACGGGATAAATTCCAAGATCCAACAGTGCTCCGCCAGCAAGAGATGGTTCTACTAAACGCGGGATATTTTGATCTGCAAGACGCTGTCCGTGATCTGCCTGAATCGTATGAATCTTTCCTAAAACTCCGATTCAAACAATTTCTCGCACCTTTGCGTAATGAGGCAAGAAACGCGCACACATCGCCTCCAATAAAGCCACACCATTACTAGCTGCGGCATCAACCATTTGCTGCGCTTCGAATGCATTTACCGCAAAAGGTTTCTCGCACAGAACAGGTTTTCCGGCGTTAAGTGCGAGGATCACATTCTCTTTATGTGCAGGATGTGGAGTCGCAACATAAATTGCATCAACTTGTGGATCGGCAACTAGCTCTTCATAACTTCCGTAAGCGGTGCCTCCAAAGTTGTGTGCAAAACTTTGTGCATTGCTGAGAGTTCTAGATCCAACTGCAGCGATTGAATGAGCTTCAAGTTTCTTTAAATCTTCGGCAAATGCTGTGGCAATTCCACCTGGACCTAAAATTCCCCATTTAAAGTTGCTCATAGCGCTGCTCCATCATCTTCGTGATATCCGCGCTTTAGCCAGCGGTTGATCGCATTGCGTGCAGATGCGATGAAACCCTTAGGAGTTTGGCGTGGGGGATTGGGTTGAATGAAACCTTCACGATCAATGCGATCCAACTCATCTAAATAGGTACTGGGAGCGGACTCATCGAGGGATAGCCCTGAGACAATGGATTCGAACTCAGAGCGGATTAGCTCCTCCTCATCGAACTCATCTCGATCTTTTTTCTCGTTGCTCACCCTCAGATAGTGTCATAGTCGTCAATAGCCACTAAATTAGCCCCGTGTTCAACAACCTGCCCTATGGAACCTTGCGAGCCTTCCTGACTCCATTCCTGATGCTCGCATTTCGACCAAAGGTTCGCGGGTTGCGAAACGTTCCAGGCAAGGGGCCGGTAATCATCGCCTCAAATCACCTTTCATTCAGTGATTCAATTTTTATGCCGTTAGTAGTTCCGCGCAAAGTTACCTTTCTGGCAAAGAGTGAGTACTTCACATCTCCAGGTCCAAAGGGGTTGCTCAAGAAGTTGACCTTCATCGCATTGGGTCAGGTTCCGGTAGATCGTTCTGGCGGACGTCGCAGTGAGGCCGCACTCATCACCGGCTTGAAAGTTTTAGCTGATGGAGATTGCATCGGAATTTATCCCGAAGGCACACGTTCACCCGATGGACGTTTATATAAAGGTCGCACCGGTATCGCCCGTCTTGCAATCGAATCAGGCGCACCAGTAATTCCGGTGGCTATGTTCAACACCGACAAAATTCAACCAACCGGAAAAGTTATTCCAAATGTGAAGCGTGTTGGAATGAGCTTTGGTGAACCGATGTACTTCGAGGGTGATTCAACAGATTTACAACATCTGCGTGATGTTACCGATCAGATCATGAACGCTATTCACGCGATGTCTGGCCAGGAGTACATCGACATCTATGCGCCTAAAAAAGCAAAGCTTGCTGAAATTCAAGAAGAGGATTAATCCAAAGCATTTCTTGCAACTAGGTAGTTACATGTTTGGCACTCAGGACCAGCTTCGGGAAGTTCACCTTCTAATACTTGAATGAACTCACCAATTACCTTTAAGAAGTTGGCTTGATCACGTTCAACCGGAACATACTTTTGAAATACCCCAAAACCATAATCTTCAACCGATGTTCCTATTGCGGTGGTTGGCTTCCACACCAATAGGCCCATGGAGGCAACTGATTGCGACTTTCCGGCCGCTGGATTTTCAAGGCTGTATGCATACGCCTCAAGCTGTGGTGAGTAAAACTGCCCACTATCGCGCTGGCTATCTGAAACCTTGCAATCGATTAATCCGATTGTTCCATCCTCATTGGTTGAAACAAGGTCGTACTTGCCAAGAATTCTCCAGCGAGTTTCAACTCCGTTAACCACAAGTGGCTTGCTCTTTACCCATTCGCCCCACTTGGTAACGGTGCCAGGACGAAGTGATGGATCAATTGTTGGCATATCTGCGCCTTGAAAATGCTCTTCCTGTAACGCAGCCATTGTTCCAACCAGTGGAAAAGCTCCAGGCATGGTGACCTTGTACCAATACTTAATCCATAAGCATCGCTTACAGGTTGATAATCCAAAGGTCAGATCTGAGGGGGAGATGTTTTCGCGGGCTGGCTTTGCTGGTTTGATCATGACGTAATTGTGTACTTAGCCACTGACAATTGCTGCGACCAAAACTGAAATACCTAAACAAATCATGATGGTTCCGCCTGTAGCACGTAGCTTTTCCAATCGATTGGGATCTGTGGCGAGCCATTGGCGAGCCGTGCCAGCCAGTAATCCCCAAGAACCATCAGATATAAAAGCCAGGATCGAAAAGATTGCGCCTAGCAAAATTAGCTGACCGGTGATGTGCCCACGGTCGCGATCGATAAATTGAGGCAGTACCGCGGCGTAGAAAACAATCGCCTTTGGATTTAACGCGCCAACCCAAAAGCCATCACGTATCGAGCGGCGAACGCTCGGTGCGACCTCACCTTGGTTTGTCATATCAGCTGCGTGAACTTTGCGATGTCGTATCGCATCTATTCCTAAATAAATTAAGTACAAACCGCCGCCCCATTGAACCGCGGCGTAAGCAAGATCTGAACGTTGCAAAATTGGACCTAATCCGAATGCAACAAAAGTTGAAAGAACAAAGGAACCTGAAACATTTCCAGCAACTGTGAAAACGGCTGTCTTACGACCCCACGCGATGGCCCGAGCGATTACGAATAATACGCTCGGGCCAGGCGCCAAGATAATGATCATCGCAGCGATGATGTACTCAACTAGCCGCGAAGGAATGATCATATGGTGATTTTACTTATTACCTCGTGCTGAAGCAATTGAGTTCAGGATGCGGTAACCAAGAATTGCTACCAATGTAGCGTTGATGATTCCGTTGAATGTGTAATCACCACGAGTCCATGACATATCTGAAATACCGATAATTAACGCTGAAGCAGCGATGATCAAGTTAGTTGAGTTCGCAAAATCAACCTTACCTTCGATCCAGATTCGTGCGCCAAGAACACCGATCATTCCAAATAGTGCAACGCCAACGCCACCTAGTGCGCCAACTGGTGTTGCACTAAGAACTGCACCGAACTTAGGTGACAATGAAAGACCGATTGCACCCACGCCAGCAACCCAATATGCAGCTGTTGAATAAACGCGGGTAGCGGCCATTACACCAATATTTTCTGCGTAGGTAGTTGTTCCTGAACCTCCACCGAAACCTGCAAGTGTTGTTGCTAGTCCATCTGCCATCAATGCAGTTCCCATTTGATCATCAAGATCTTTTCCTGTCATCGCAGCAACAGCCTTAACGTGACCGACGTTTTCTGCAATCAGAACTAGAACTACTGGCAAGAATAAAACAATTGCCTTGCCATCAAATGTTGGGTTGGTAAAGGTTGGCATCGCAAACCACTTAGCAGCTGTAATTCCATCTGTCTTAACATCGCCCTGGACATATGCATATACATATCCAATGAGAAGGCCAGCAAAAATACTGATACGACTGAGGAAGCCACGTGAGATTGCTGCGATCAAAGCAATAGATGCCAATGTGATCACACCGACTACTGGACCTGCGGCAAAGTTATTTTTTGCAGCACCTGCCAAGTTAAGTCCGATGACCATAACGATTGTTCCTGTGACTACTGGTGGAAGCATCCAGTTGATCCAGCCAATTCCTGCTTGACGAACGATTAGACCTACGACAGCAAGAATCACGCCAGTAACAACTACGCCACCTAGCGCTGCGCCCATTCCACCGCTTGTCTTTGCCGCTGCAATCGGTGCAAGGAATGCAAAGGATGAACCGAGGTAGCTTGGGACCTTATTTTGAGTAAGAGCTAAGAAAAGTAGTGTTCCAATTCCGGAGAAGAACAAAGTCGTTGTTGGGGGAAAGCCGGTAATGATTGGAACTAAGAATGTTGCGCCGAACATTGCGGCGATGTGTTGCAAGCCCACACCAATGGTGCGTGGCCAGGTAAGGCGCTCATCGGTTGAAACAACCTCTCCTGAGCTAACTGACTTACCGTTTCCATGGAGTTTCCACGAGAGTAGAGACACTTGAAACTTCCCTTCATATGGGTATCCGGAGTAGGACACTGAGAAAAAGGGTAGAACCGCCTGAAGGGGTTCTTGCGGGTACGCCACACCCTCACAAGGGTGAAGATCCACCCCTTGGCGTGTCCAGGTTGCACCGCTAGCTATATCCCAATAGATTACGGCTCGATATATCGAATGGATACATTCGACGGAGCAATATTCAACATAGTCAGGAGGGTCAGATGCGCTCACGTTCAGAGTCGCTTGAGTTCGCCCTCCTTGGCCTGCTCTCACAAGCCCCATTACATGGCTACGAGCTCCGCAAGCGCATCGGAACCATCTTCGGCCCCTTCCGCGCATTGTCCTTTTCTGTGTTGTACCCACAGCTTCGTCGCATGATGGAGGCTGGACTTATTGAAGAGTCGGTTGTTGATGCAACCTCGCGCCGCTCTCGCATTGTGTACGCGATTACAGATAAGGGCGCTCGCCGATTTGAGGATCTGACTGAATCGGTCACACCAGAGACTTGGGAGGATGAAGGGTTCGAAATTCGTTTCGCATTCTTTTCTCCAACCTCAGCAAATAACAGAGTAAGAATTCTTGAGGGGCGCCATCGTCGCCTTAAGGAGAAAGCCGAAATCCTTCGTGGTGAACTCGAGAAGTCACCTGTTGGTATCGACAAATATCTAGAGGAGTGGCGACGTCATTCACTGGAGACAGCTGATCGAGAGATTGCTTGGCTGGAAGACATGATCAAAACCGAGAGGAAATAGAGTGAACATCACAACCGGTAAAGGCGACATCCGTGTTGCAATTGTTGGCGTTGGAAACTGCGCTAACTCATTAGTTCAGGGCGTTGAGTACTACAAGAACGCTGCTGTTGATCAAGAGATCCCAGGTCTTATGCACGCTGTTGTTGGGGGATACCACATCTCTAGCATCAAGTTTGTTGCAGCTTTTGACGTGGATGCAAAGAAGGTTGGACTCGATCTTGCAGATGCAATCTGGGCAAGCGAGAACAACACAATCAAGTTTAGTGATGTCCCAAAGACTGGTGTTCCAGTTCTTCGCGGTGTTACAAATGATGGTCTCGGTAAGTACTACCGCGAAACAATCAAGGAGTCAGATGCTCCTGCAGTAGATGTTGTACAGGTTCTTAAGGATGAGCAGATTGATGTCTTGATTTGCTACCTACCTGTAGGTTCAGAAGTTGCTGCAAAGTATTACGCACAGTGTGCAATTGATGCAGGTGTTGCATTTGTTAACGCACTTCCAGTATTTATTGCATCAGACCCAGTTTGGGAAAAGAAGTTTGCTGATGCAGGACTTCCAATCGTTGGAGATGACATTAAGAGCCAAGTTGGTGCGACTATCACTCACCGCATCATGGCTAAGTTGTTCCAGGATCGTGGAGTTCACCTAGACCGTACCTACCAGCTCAACGTTGGTGGAAACATGGACTTCAAGAACATGCTCGAGCGTGATCGTCTTGAATCAAAGAAAATCTCTAAGACAAACTCTGTAACTTCACAGTTGCACCATGATCTTGGTGAGAAGAATGTTCACATCGGACCTTCTGACTACATTCCATGGCTAGATGATCGCAAGTGGGCCTACGTTCGCCTCGAAGGCCGCGCATTTGGCGATGTTCCTCTAAACCTTGAGTACAAGCTAGAAGTTTGGGATTCACCAAACTCTGCTGGTGTAATCATCGATGCACTTCGTTGCGCAAAGATCGGTCTTGATCGCAAGATTGGTGGAGCGTTGCTTTCACCATCAAGCTACTTCATGAAGACACCACCAACTCAGTACACAGATGAGGCAGCTCATCAGAAGACTGAAGACTTCATCTCAGGAAAGCTTGATCGCTAAGCTTTAAAAACTGTATGAGAAAGCGCCCCTGGGATAAACCCAGGGGCGCTTTTTTAACCCCTCACGGAGAGTTGAGGGTTAAATCGTCGCATCCTCAGGAGTGCGACGAATATGCATTAACCCAGCTATACCTAACAACAGGAACAAAAGTCCACCAACAAAGCATGCGATAGCTGCATACCCTGCGATTACTCCCAATGTTCCAAATGCGTATGCTTCAAGAAGCATTCCGCGAAGTGTGTTTCCCATAAACAATGTGTCGCGTAGTTCAGATAACTTTGCTGTGCGCTCAGCATCTTGACTACCACCACGTACCGCTGACATGTACTCCGCTGAAACTTCAGAGTACGTTGCTGGCTTTCCCATGACAGCTGTTGCTGATGCCTTCATGTGCTCCCAGATGTATAGATCTGAGTAATCGCGAGCCATCTCACCGGTTGTAACTTGCTTGCCTGCCCATTTCAAGAGTTGATCTTTAGTCTCTGAAGGCAAACCAGCTTCAATTGGAAATGCAATGTTTTGATTCTCTAATTGACTTTGCACGGAGTCATTGGCAAATGCTGCACCAAAGTTAAGCATTCCACCGAAAATCAAAAGTAGTGCTGCTAATCCCAGGCCGACATATGAGACTAGCTTGTCAAAGGTTCTACGTTTCATTTATTTCACTCTCCCTCTTAGGCATTGAATTGAAAATCAATACAGAGGTATGTCTACTCTTGTGATGTAGTAGAGCAGCAGAAAAAGACGAGGGTCAGCACTCGGTAAGTGTTTGTTGAGAGTTTGCCCTCAAAGCATGTGATTAAAACAACCCGCTTTACTCAATGTGACGGTTGCACATCGACTTTCCATCTGGTCCAACTTCAAAATGTGAACATGGAACATTTAATTTATCAAAAGCTTTATCACCATAATGAGTGCGGTATGCAAGAGCCAGGAGCACTCGTAAATTAGTTTCACCATCAGATTTAATTCCAAAGACTTGAGCGCTGCGACTTACGGTGTTCTCGACAACCTTTTCACTATGTGAAGTTTCATGGGCGATAGCAGCATTGGACTTACCCTCACACACCAACTCCAGAACCAATTGTTCAAAAGGTGTTAGTTCTCGTGTTGAGATAGTTATGTCTCTAGCCATTGTCATTCCGCCTCTCCGCGTGTTCTCATTGTGCTCTTCTTTTTTCCTGAAGTCACCCAATAAGATGCCCGAATGAGTGAAATCTTCGCCACACTAGAGGGCCAAATATTAACCTTGACCTTTAACAGACCCGAAAAAATGAATGCTTTGACCCGTTCAATGTATTCAGGTCTGTCTAAAGGTCTCAACGACGCTGCAGGAGATTTCGGTATTCGCGCCGTAGTCCTGAGCGCTGCGGGGGATCACTTCACCGCGGGTAACGACATCATGGATTTTATGGACAACCCTCCAACCTCAGATGACTCTGAGGTAGCTCAATTCTTAGCCGCGTTGCTCAATTTCCCAAAACCTTTGATTGCGGCTGTAAATGGAAATGCAGTTGGAGTTGGAACGACGATGCTGTTGCACTGCGATGTAGTCATCGCCGGCCCTACGGCTAAGTTTTCCATGCCATTTGCATCCCTTGGATTAGTCCCAGAGGCTGGATCTAGTTTTCTATTTCCGCAACTTGTTGGTTATCAACGAGCTGCACGTATTTTCATGACTGGCGAAAGTTTTGATGCAGATAGCGCGATTGAAATGGGATTAGTAACTGCAAAGGATGTTGATCCACTGGCACATGCCATGAAGATTGCACAGCAAATTTCCGAACAACCGCCTCAGGCGATCATTAATACAAAAGCTTTACTTAAGGCAAAGAATCACGACGCAGTTGCAGCCGTGATGAAGGCCGAGTTTGAGATCTTTGCAATGGCTTTGCAATCCGATGAAGCTATGGAAGCTTTCATGAAGTTCATGTCTAAGAAGGGTAAGTAAATGTCACTTGCTGGAAAAAGAATCTTCATCACTGGCGGATCACGAGGTATCGGTTTAGCGATTGCTCTTCGAGCAGCTAAAGATGGCGCTTCCATCGCAATTGCAGCAAAGACATCTGATCCAAATCCAAAACTACCCGGAACAATTCATACCGCGGCTGCAGAAATTGAAGCAGCGGGTGGAAAGGCTTTAGCCATTCAGTGCGACCTGCGTGATGAGGCTCAAATTGAAGCTGCGGTAACTCAAGCGGCAGAGGCTTTCGGGGGAATCGACATTCTCATCAACAACGCCAGCGCGATTAATTTAACCCGTACAGATCAAACACCTGCGAAGCGCTTTGACCTTATGTTTGATGTCAATGTTCGCGGAACCTTCTTAACCTCTCAAGCAGCACTGCCACATCTGCGTAAATCAGCTGCCGAGGGTCGTAATCCTCATATTCTTAATCTCTCTCCACCGCTTTCGATGAAGCCAATCTGGTTTAAAAACCATGTTGCTTACACAATGGCAAAGTATGGAATGAGCATGTGCGTTTTAGGTATGGCCGAAGAGTTCAAGCGGGATGGTATCGGCGTAAATGCCTTATGGCCTCGAACTGTTATTGATACAGCAGCTTTGCAAATGATTCCAGGTATCGATGCTTCAGCTGGTCGAACACCTGAAATTCTTGCAGATGCGGCTTATGTGATCTTCAATCGTGACGCAAAAGAGTGCACGGGAAACTTCTTTGTAGATGATGTTCTGCTCGCAAGTGAGGGAATTACTGATCTTGAAAAGTATTCAGTGACACCAGGTACTAAGGATTTCCTTCTCGATTTCTTCCTGGACTAAACTGAACTCATGCGTAAATTACTTGTATCTCTTTGCCTTGCCGGTTTAGCCCTATTTTCCTCACCTGTTGCTTTTGCTCATGGCGAAATTGTTTCGACCTTCCCTGAGCAGTATTCAAATGCAACTCCGATTCCATCAGAGGTGTGGATTGAGTTTGATGGAAATTTGCAAACCCTAGATGGTCAATCGATCAATACGATCGATGTGGTTGATGCAACGGGATTGACGGTTAGCTACGGGGATCCGGTTATTGAGGGCGGAAAAATTTCAACCAAACTGTCCGGACAAAGTGCGCCCGGAGTATTTACGGTGAACTATCGAATTGTCTCTGAAGATGGTCATCCAGTAGAGGGAAGTTATACCTTTAATGCTTCACCAAACTTTTCCGATGATGAGCCTGTTACTACATCGGTAAAGGAAGAGAACGCCACGCTTTCGGTTGGTGGAATAGTCATGATTATCTTCCTTGGAGTTTTCGCAGTAGGTATGTTGGTGAAGCGCAAGAATGAGAAAAAGTAGGAATGCCAGCTTTTGAAGTTGAGATTAACGGTCCAAATACAATTCAAGAGTCGGAACGAGCGGGTACCGCACGTTCACTTTTCTGGCCATGGGCTGGCGCAAATGTTTCCTTACTTGCGTTGTCCTATGGTGCTTTCTTTCTAGGATTTGGAATCTCCTTTAAGCAAGCAACTCTTGCCGCAATTCTTGGAACCATCGCATCTTTTTCCTTAGTCGGTATTAGCTCTCTTGCAGGTAAGCGTTCAAACGCTCCAACTATGGTTTTAACACGAGCCTCATTTGGTGTTAAAGGAAGCCTTGTTCCGGGAGTTCTTTCTTATCTAATTTTTGTTGGCTGGGAAACGGTTTTAGTTTCGCTAGCAACACTTGCGACCGGAACTGTTTTCAACCGAATTGGGGGAGTTGATCGCAACCTGGCGCTCATCCTTGGATTTGTAATTGCGGTCTCTTTGACTGTTTTTGGTGGAGTTCTAGGTTTTAAAGTCATCATGAAATTACAGAAAGTTCTCACGGTGATTACCGTAGTCATGACCATTGTTTACGTTGCACTAACAATTGATTCAGTCAATTGGAGCGCAGTTACTGCAATTAAAGATGGCTCAACACAAGGCTTTATCGGTGCAATTATTTTTGGAGTAACAGGTATCGGACTGGGTTGGGTTAACTGCGCAGCTGATTATTCGCGCTATCTTCCACGAACCGTTTCGAGCAATGCTGTTGTGGGATGGACAGTTCTCGGAGCCTCAGTTGTACCGATTGTCTTAGTTATTTATGGCGCTGCTTTATCCGGCAGCAGTAAGGAGTTAAGTGATGCGATTGCCATGGACCCAATCGGCGCACTTACCTCACTTCTACCAACCTGGTTTTTGATTCCATTTGCTTTAGTAGCAATCCTGGGATTAGTTGGTGGAGCGATTCTTGATCTTTACTCTTCTGGTTTAGCGCTAGTTTCCATTGGAGTTCCGATCAAACGTCACCAAGCGGCTTTAATCGATGCAATTATTATGCTCGCTGGAAGTATTTATATTGTTTGGATTGCAGATAACTTTTTCTATCCGTTCCAGGGTTTTCTAATCACACTAGGAGTGCCAATCGCAGTCTGGTCGGCGATCTTTGTAGCTGATGTTGTTATGCGAACCAAGGCATATAGCGAAAGAGATTTATATGATCCGCGAGGTATTTATGGTTCGGTAAACAAGGGCTCTATTGTTTTAATGATTGTTGGAACGATTGTTGGTTGGGGTTTTGTCACCAACACATTTGCTTCATGGCTGTCTTGGCAGGGTTATTTCTTGGGGCTCATTGGCGGAAAAGATGGAGCATGGGCCTATTCAAATATCGGTGTTGTTTTCGCGCTTGCAATTGGATTCTTAGGTCACATCGCGCTGGCTTTTCGTAAAATCAGCACGCAGGAGAGTCAGCTCGGTTAGAGTTGGAATATGAACCGCCGGATATCACCGCTACGAGATTTTCTAAATCGCGAATCAACAAGCGGTCTATTGATTGTTATCGCCTCAATTTTAGGATTATTGGTAGCTAACTCTCCGTTCTCAGATAACTATTTTTCGACTCTTGATATTCACCTTACGGTCGGTGCAGGTTGGTACCTATTGGACCTGTCTGTTCTCAAGGTAATCAATTACCTATTTATGACCATCTTTTTCTTTGTTGTTGGGTTGGAGATTAAACGAGAGTTGACCTCGGGTCACTTAGCCTCTTTTAAGAAAGCCATGCTGCCTTTTGTGGCAGCCATTGGCGGTATGGCAGTTCCTGCTCTAATCTATTTAGCAATCGCAGGTGATGCCGCTGCAAGTGGTTGGGGAGTCCCCGTTGCAACCGATATCGCGTTGGCGGTTGGCTTGTTAACAATGATTGGACCCTCTGTACCGGTAGCGCTTCGTTCATTTCTTTTAGCGCTAGCTGTAATCGATGACATTGGTGCAATATTAATTATCGCCTTCGTATATTCAACTGGAATGAATTTTTCCTGGTTGGCGGCGAGCTTTCTTTGCATTCTCTTCATAGCCGGTTTGAAGAAAGCCTCAGTTGAGTCAACTCTTATTTACTCGATATTCGCCATTACTCTTTGGTTCTCTTTGTATAAAACAGGCGTGCACCCAACGCTAGCTGGCGTGATTCTAGGTTTAATGACCCCCAATATTGTTCGTAAGGGAACCAAGGTCGAGGATATTGAAGATGGATCAGTCTCGATTATTGAATGGTTAGAACATAAGTTCCACCCAATTAGTACCTTTTTTGTGGTCCCGATTTTTGCATTCGCGAATACAGGCGTTGTAATCACAGCGGAATCAATTAAAGATGCATCTCAATCTGTAATCGCCTGGGGAGTGTTCTTCGGCTTAGTAATAGGAAAGCCCTTGGGAATTCTTATGTCCTCCATAGTTGCCAAGCGATTGAAGATAGCTGATTACCCAGAAGGAACTTCTAACTCTTCAATTATGGCTACAGGAAGTGCGGCTGGTATTGGGTTCACGGTTGCAATATTCATAGCTAACTTAGCCTTTGATGATCGGCAAACTCAAGATATTGCTGTGTTGGCAGTAATTGCCGCTTCTTTAGTAAGCGCATTGCTATCCGTTGCATTCTTCAAAGTTTTATCTAGAAGGTAAATAACAAAACCCGCCTTTTGAGGGGCGGGCTTTGTTATGACGGCGATATTTACTTACATAAGGTTTAGATGTCGTAATACAGTTCGAACTCAGCTGGGTGTGGACGTAGTCGAACGTAGTCGACCTCTTCCTTGCGCTTGAATGCGATCCAAGTATCAATAAGATCCTTAGCGAATACTCCGCCACGTGTTAGGAACTCGTGATCCTTTTCTAGGTTGTTAAGTACTGCATCTAGTGAACCTGGAACCTGAGGAATTGAAGCAGCCTCTTCGCCTTCTAGTTCGTATAGATCCTTATCAACTGGGGCAGGTGGTTCGATCTTGTTGATGATTCCATCGAGACCAGCCATAAGCATTGCAGCGAATGCTAGGTATGGGTTTGATGATGGATCCGGGCAACGGAACTCAATGCGCTTAGCCTTTGGATTTGATCCTGTAATTGGGATACGGATACATGCTGAACGGTTACGAGCTGAGTAAACAAGGTTTACTGGAGCTTCGTAACCTGGCACTAGGCGTCGGTATGAGTTAACTGTTGGGTTAGTGAAGGCAAGAAGTGATGGAGCGTGCTTGAGCAAACCACCGATATACCAACGTGCCATGTCTGAAAGATCGCCATATGTTCCTGCTTCGAAGAACAGCGGCTTTCCATCTTTCCATAGTGATTGGTGAACGTGCATACCTGAACCGTTATCTCCGAAGAGAGGCTTTGGCATGAATGTTGCTGTCTTTCCGCCCTGCCATGCAGTGTTGCGAATAACGTACTTAAACTTCATAACATCATCGCCGGCAGACAAGATGTCTGTGAAGCGGTAGTTAATCTCCATCTGTCCTGCAGTTCCAACTTCGTGGTGTGAGCGTTCGACAAGAAGTCCAACCTTGCCAAGTTGCATAACCATTTCATCGCGAAGATCTGCGAACTGATCTGTAGGAGAAACTGGGAAATATCCACCCTTAACGCGTGTGCGGTAACCACGGTTTGGAGTTCCATCAGCATCGTACTCAACGCCTGTGTTCCAAGCACCTTCGTAGGATTCAATCTCATGTACTGCAGAGTTGATACCGGTCTTAAAGCGGACGCTATCGAAAACATAGAACTCGGCTTCTGGTGCAAAGAATGCGGTATCTGCGATTCCCTGTGAGCGCATGTATTCAACTGCGCGAGCTACTACGCCACGTGGATCACGGCTGTAAGGAGTGTTATCTACAGGATTGTGTACAGAGAAAATAATGATGAGTGTCTTCTCTTTGCGGTATGGATCGATGTATGCAGACTCTGGAACTGGTAGCAGTTTCATATCTGATTCATTGATTGTTTGGAATCCACGAATTGATGAACCATCAAACATCAAGCCATCGGTAAATACAGCTTCATCAAAAGACTCAACTGGAACGTTGAAGTGATGCTGGATACCAGGCAAATCTGTAAAGCGAACATCAACGAGTTTGACATCCTCTTTCTTAATATAAGCAAAAATTTCTGCTGCGTTCTTAAACATGCTTCTCCCAATTTCACATGTAATGCGTAGGGCTCTCATCATTGAGTCCCTGGCGCTTTTGCGTAGTTGAACCCTAGGTCCAAGCGATGAAAATGACATAACCCGCTTGTTAAATCCATGTTACGTATGGGGCGCAGGCCCGTTACCCTTGCCACATGAGCTTTGAATTTAAGCGTGTGAGCCTGGGAAGGCGCATGTCCGCTCTTATGGTGGATTGGCTGGCTTGTTACTTCATCGTGGCGGCAACAGCTGGGGGAATCGGAAAGATGGCGCCGAACCGTTCTTTAACTGTTTTGGGGCTGTTCTTTGCCGAGGTCGCAATTCTGTCAGCGCTACAAGGGGCATCCCTAGGACACCGGCTCTTTGGTATCCGTATCGTGCGGTTTAGTGACGGGGGAGCAATCTCTCCACTTCAAGCTGTTATACGAACCGCATTACTGATCTCGGTCATCTTCGCCATCACCTTTGATGAAAATGGCAGAGGAATGCACGAGCGCTTTAGCGGAAGTGTTTTAACTAGAAGTTAGCGAATTTTTGGTGCGCGAGTTGGCATTGGACCCTTTGGGATTGGCATAGACATGCCACCAACAGCCTTAAGGCGCGCACGCACTTCACGCATTTGATGCGCGGTTAACTTCTTTGGAAGACGACGCAAATGCTTTTGTAGTTTACGAATCGGAACTCGTCCATCTTCTGTTCCAACAAGAACTTCAATGATCGGTACTCCAGGGGCAAACCGTTCGGTCTTCTTCTTCTCATCAGCCATCATCTGGCGAACTGAATTAGAACCTTCGCCAGTAAGAACAATTCCGGCACGACCGACACTGCGGTGAACCATGTCCTGGTTACGTGCAACTGCTACTGCAGGAGTTGTTGTCCAGCCTTTGCGGATTGCCATCAAAACGCTAGCGCCAGATCCGATCTGTCCTTCAATCGATGCGTAAGCGGCAGTTCCAGCTTGGCGTGTAAAGAATAGAAGTGTTAGCAATAAGGCAACGGGCAAGAAGATAAATCCGAAGTAATAAGGATGATCAAGCGCAGCGCCAATCGATATTCCGATCGCCCATGTCACAACAAAGATGCCTACAAGGGCTGCGGTGATCCATGGCTTAACCTGCTTAGTAACGGCGTAAGCATCACGGAAGGTTTGGAAACGAGGGGTCTTGATCTTCTTTTCTTTATCTTTTTTCTTGAACATGAGTTTAGTTTAGTGGGGCCGGTGCAGTTCCACCAAGGCGAGCGGGGGCCCAGCGTTGGCCGACATGGCTATCAGGGTAGTTTTCCTGCACATTTCGCAACATTTCAATCATCACTTCACGCAAGTGCTTTTCAGCATCTTCGATATCGGTATCCCGTGTGTAGGAAATAGGTTCCCCAAATGAAACCGTTACAGGAGTGTTTGCCCGCTTAAAACTTGGCTTCACCCCTTTCGTATAGACCCGTTGTCCACCCCAAACAATTGTCGGGATAACTGGAACACCAGCTCCAATAGCTAACCGCACCGCACCGGATTTCAAACCTTTAATTTCAAAACTTGTCGAAATTGTTCCTTCTGGAAATATTCCAATGATCTCACCTGACTTAAGCGCTCGAAGTGCGCCTACAAATGATGCCGAACCATTACTTCGGTCAACATTGATGTGGTGCATTCCGCGCATGAGGGGGCCTGCAATTTTATTGTCGAAGATTTCCTTCTTTGCCATAAATCGCACGTATCTCTTGGCAGGAAGAGCGGCAGTACCGGCCAAAGCAAAATCTAAATAACTTGTGTGATTGATGGCAAGAATCGCGCCACCTTTACGTGGAACATTATGCTCACCTTGAAAATCAAATTTGAAGCCTAGGTATTTCCAGACACCTTTAACTACGGCAATTACTGGGGGATAGACAAGATCAGCCACGAGCTGCTTTTTTCTCCATGGCTTGCTTGTATAAACGACCAGCACGGTATGAAGATCGAACAAGCGGACCACTCATAACACCAAGGAATCCAATTTGCTCAGCTTCTTCGGCAAGCTCTACGAATTCGTGAGGCTTAACCCAACGCTCAACCGGATGGTGTTTGTTAGTTGGGCGATGGTATTGAGTGTTTGTAATTAAGTCGCAACCTGCGTTGTGCAGATCGACGAGCGCTTGAGAAACCTCTTCGCGAGTTTCTCCAAGACCGAGAATCAAGTTGGACTTAGTAATTAGGCCGAAATCTTGAGCCATCCCAATAACACGCAATGATTTCTCATAAGTAAATGCAGGGCGGATTTGTTTAAAAATACGAGGGACTGTTTCAAGATTATGGGCAAAGACTTCGGGCCGAGTTTCAAAGATTGGATTGAGCAGTTCTGGTTTTGCATTGAAATCTGGCGCAAGCATTTCAACACCTGTGCCTGGATTCAGTTCGTGCACCTTGCGAATAGTTTCGGCATATAGCCATGAACCTTCATCCTCAAGATCATCACGTGTAACTCCGGTAATCGTTGCGTAGCGCAATCCCATTGATTGAACAGAAAGTGCAACTTTGTGTGGCTCCATGAGATCAATTGGCAGCGGCTTTCCTGTATCGATGTTACAGAAGTCGCAACGACGGGTGCAGCGATCGCCACCAATTAGAAATGTTGCTTCCTTGTCTTCCCAGCATTCAAAGATGTTAGGACATGCTGCTTCTTGGCAAACCGTATGCAAGCCTTCAGATTTAACGAGAGTACGTAGGCGTGTGTACTCAGGACCCATGTTGGCACGTGTTTTAATCCATTCGGGCTTTCGCTCGATTGGAGTTTCAGCGTTTCGAGCTTCGATGCGAAGTAACTTGCGACCTTCGGGTGCCATGGTCATGCGCTCACCTTTTTCAGAGATTCGAAGATGTGTCGCTCAACCAATGGCGCAACCTCATCGATGGTAATGGTTCGTCCTAATTCGATTTCTAGTGAAGTCACATCGGCATCGGTAATTCCACAAGGAATAATATTTCTAAAAGATGTTAAATCGGGATTTACGTTAAGTGCAAAGCCATGCATGGTTACACCTTTTGCAACGCGGATTCCAATCGCTGCGATCTTTCGATCACCTTGTGCATCTTGAATCCAAACCCCTGAACGTCCTTCAATTCTCACTGCCGCAATACCTAAATCTGCGCACACATAAATAAGAGCAGCTTCAATTTCGCGGACAAAGCCAACAAGTTCAGTTGGTTTTAGAAGTTTCACAATTGGATAACCCACCAATTGGCCTGGGCCATGCCAGGTAATCCGACCGCCTCGATCCACATCAATGACCGGTGTTCCGTCGGTAGGACGTTCTGAATCATCGGTGCGACGACCGGCGGTGTAAACGGATGGGTGCTCTAGTAACAGCAAGGTATTAGGGCGAACTCCATCGGCAACCTCTTGGTGGATGGTTCGCTGAACCTCCCAGGCCTTTTGATACTCCACGAGGCCATGACGTGAAAGCGCAATTGATGCGTTTGAAGGGCTTTCAAGAACTGGCACACCCATAGCCTAAAGGTAGGCTTGGCTCCTTACCAATTGGAACAATCTGAGCATCATGAAAGGCCATTTAGCCGTGTCATCTTCGACTATGAATAAGAGCCGTAAGCCCTTTGCAATCTCTCTACTAGTAGTGATCATCTGGTTTGCGATCACCGGGGTATTTGGTCCTCTCTTTGGAAAGCTCACCTCTGTTCAGGAAAACAATAACTCCTCCTTTTTACCGAAAGGCGCAGAGGCCACAAAGGCGCAAGATGCGATCGCTGAATTTACTTCAGGCGAGACCTTTAACTTTCCTACCCTGATTCTCTTCGAAGGTAAGGCAGATGTTGCAACATTTGCAACAATTAATCAGCGTCTTTCAACTGCAGGAGATCTAACTCTTGCAGGTACCGATGCGAAGATCTCGGATTACATCATGGAGGGTGCCCAGATCACTGCGTTCCCATCACAAGATGGCAAAGCCGTCCTCGGAAATATTCCACTTGATGGAAACTCAATAGCTGAATTATTGCCAAATGATGAGCCGGTTCTTCCCGCGGTCGTTGAAGCGCTTCGCGAGTACGTAGAACCACTAGCTGCAGAACTTGGCGTTGAAACCTACGTAACTGGTCCCGGCGGATTATTGGGCGATCTCTTCGGTGCTTTTGGCTCCTTAGATTCAACTCTTCTGCTCACAACTTTAGGTGTCGTTGCGCTTATTTTGATCTTTGTTTACCGATCTCCGGTTCTTTGGATTATTCCATTGCTATCTGCAATGTTTGCTTTAACAACCGCTGGTGGAATTGTTTACTTGCTCGCTAAGCGAGACATTATTGATGTCGACGGCCAATCGCAAGGAATTTTATCGGTTCTCGTAATTGGTGCTGCAACAGATTATGCACTGCTGTTAATTGCTCGTTATCGCGAAGAGTTGCATCTTCATGAAAATCGTTATGACGCGATGAAGGCTGCTTACAAAGGTGTTTGGGAGCCAATTCTTGCTTCAGGTACAACAGTTTCAATTTCGTTGTTAATTCTTTTGTTTAGCCAGTTAACTAACACAGCTGGCCTTGGTCCAATCGGCGCAATTGGAATTGTGTGTGCGATGATCACAATTCTCACCTTGCTTCCTGCCTTGTTATTGCTCTTTGGTCGCTGGATATTCTGGCCACGTCGTCCGCTATTTGATGGCGATGATCATGTGATGTCAGGTTTGTGGTCCAAGATTGGAAACTCCATTGGAGCTAACCCACGTAAAGCATGGGTGATTTCCGGTTCTGTTCTATTGATATTTGCATTTGCTTCTACAACTTTAAAGGCAGATGGCATTGGAACAGTTGATACCTTTACAGGAAAGCCTGAATCTGTAGTAGGTCAGAAGCTATTGGAAACACACTTCCCTGGTGGAGAAGGTGACCCAACGCAGGTTGTCGTCACCGCAAGCAAGTTGGATGAAGTGGCATTAGCTCTTTCAACAGCACCTGGCGTTACAAACGTTGCGCCAATGATGGATCCAATGAATCCTTCAGTGGTCAAGGTAGTTAATGGAAAAGCAATCCTCAATGTGACTCTGAACAAGGCACCTGACAGCGTTGAAGCTGGAAATGATATTCCAGGGATACGCCAGATTGCTCATGCAAAGGATGCATCTTCGCTAGTTGGAGGAACAAGTGCGGTTTACTTCGATGTTCGAACTGCAAATAATCGAGATAATCGTACGATCATTCCAATTATCTTATTTGTTATCACCTTGATTCTAGGTGTGCTCTTGCGCAGTATTTTGAGTGCGATCCTGTTGTTGGGAACTGTGGTTCTTTCTTACTTCGCAACTTTGGGTGTTTGTGCTTTGGTGTTTAACCATGTCTTTGGTTTTGCAGGGGGAGACAACTCCTTCCCTCTCTTTGCCTTCATCTTCTTAGTTGCACTGGGTATTGATTACAACATCTTCTTAATGACCCGCGTTCGCGAGGAGTCGCAGAAGATCGGCACTCGAGCCGGCGTAATCAAGGGCGTCACAGTTACAGGTTCTGTAATTACATCTGCTGGAATCGTCTTAGCTGCAACATTTGCGGTTCTTGGCTTGCTTCCATTGGTACCACTTGCTGAACTTGGTTTTGCTGTTGCCTTTGGTGTTTTACTTGACACCATTATTGTTCGTTCAATTTTGGTACCAGCACTTGTCCACGAAATAGGACCAAAAATTTGGTGGCCATCAAAGCTTCAGGATAAGTAAGGATGACATTGCGTGTAGGTATCGCCGGATATGGATTAGCCGGTCGATACTTCCACGCACCCTTGCTGAAAGGATGTGGCTTTGAGGTTGTTGCAATTCAAACGAGTAATCAGGAGCGCGCACAACACGCTCTCTCTGATTTCCCTAGTACGACAGTCGTAGCCACCATCGAGGAGCTGGTAGCGAAGGATTTAGATCTAGTTGTTGTTGCATCTGCCAACCTTGTTCATGCCGAACACGCGCTGGCGGCAATCAACGCTGGTATTCCGGTAGTCGTTGATAAGCCAATGGGAAGAAGTTACGCCGAGACAGAGTTAATAGTTAACGCAGCAAAAGATGCTTCAGTCGGGTTATCAACCTTCTTTAATCGTCGTTGGGATAGCGATGCATTAACAATCAAGAAAGTACTTGCTAGCGGCGTGCTTGGCGAAGTACATCGAATTGATTCACGGTTTGAACGCTTTAGGCCTGAATTGAATGCAACTTCATGGCGCGAAAACATGTCAGCGGCAGATGGCGGGGGACAGCTGTTAGACCTTCAGCCACACTTAATTTCAACTGCAATCGATTGGTTCGGTAAGGCGCAATTAATTACTGCTTCAGTGCGATCTTTGCGTGGTGGTGCAGATGATGACTCGGTTTTAGTTTTGCGCCATGATTCCGGAACGGTCTCATACCTTTCAGCAAGTGCAGTAGTTGGAGCACCCGGTCCGCGAATTAGAATTCTCGGAACTAAGGGCGCCTTGGTAATAAATGAATTAGATCCGCAAGAAGCGTTACTTCGCGCCGGACATTACCCAGAGGGTGGAACGTGGACAGCTCCAACTCTTTCAAGGGCGTTCATTCATCGCGGGGATGAGGTCGAAGAGATTGAGAGTATTCCCGGTAATTATGCGCATTTTTATAAAGCTGTGGAGTCTGCGATTACTTCTGGGACACCATGGCCAGTTGCCAACGAGGATGCTCTATTAGTGGCACACATTATTGATGAAGCTCGCGAAGTTGGTACACGTGGGTAGTTCATCCGAAGTCCTAATCATTGGCGCGGGATTAGCTGGCCTTAGCGCAGCAATTACCCTCGAAGCTGCAGGCTTAGATGTAACAGTAATCGAAGCGGCAGATCGCGCTGGCGGTCGAGTCGCAAGCGATGTTATTGATGGGTTCATTTGTGATCGCGGTTTTCAATTAATCAATTCAAGGTATCCAGCTTTACAAGAGCTCGATGTCATTAAAGATATTGATTTCATTCCAGCTCCACGAATTATCGAGGTGGCCCTAAATAATGGACGACATGCAATCGGAGATCCTCGCAAAGTTCCGTTTACCGCTTTGGATCGTGCAACGGGATCAATTCCAGATAAGTTAGCCCTGCTTCGTTTTATCGCAAGCACGCCAAAGTCTGGGCAATCATTAGGACAGGCATTACGCATTGCTGGAACAACTTATGAGCGAGTGCTTCGCCCATTCTTGCAAGGAGTGTTTTTAACAGATCCTGACAATGTTGATGCTCTTTATGGACACTCGATAATCAGAAGCTTTGTAAATGGACAACCCGGAATTCCACGTAAAGGTGTGGGTGCACTGCCGGCAGCGCTTGCAGCGCGAATTAGCCCAATTACTTTTAAAACCCAAGTAAATCGAATTGAAGGTACAACTGTTCACACCTCCAATGGCGATTACAGCGCCGACAAAATTATTGTGGCAACCGATGCAACCACGGCAACACAACTCTTGGATTTGCCAGAGGTCCCTCGAGTTGCGGGATGTATAACTTGGTACCACTCGACATCGATAAACCCTTCAGGATCAGGCAGATTAGTTGTAGATGGAAACAATCGTGGCCCAGTAATTAACACCGTGGTTATGTCAGATATTTCAAAGGATTACGCTCCAAGTGGTCAAAACCTAGTGTCAACAACCACGGATTTAAGTGCAACAGAATCAGATGTTCGCCGACATCTTTCTACTCTTTGGCAATTTAGTACGCATGATTGGCAAATGATTGCTAAGTATGAGATTCCTGCCGCATTACCAATTCAAAATGTCGGACGTTCCTTGTCTCAGAGCATGAAGATTTCCGAGCATCATTTTGTAGCAGGAGATCACCGGACTGTTCCTTCACAGCAAGGTGCCTTATTTTCAGGCCGCCTTGCTGCTCAATTAATCCTCGACTAGCTTGGAAAGCGCTTCAGAAATATGTGGGTAATCCCATGTGAAGCCAGCTTCCTGCAGCACATGTGGAATTACTTTTTTCGAACCTAAAATCTCAGAGGAAAATCCACCGAGCGCAATCTTTAATGCGATTGCAGGAACAGGAAATAATGCTGGGCGATGCATAGCTCGAGCTAACGCAGAAGTGAACTCCTGATTAGTTACTGGGTTTGGAGCGGTTACATTTACAGGACCCGAAATTGGGTTTTCAAGAGCAAAGACAATCGCTCGAATTTGATCGTGCAGAGTAATCCAAGACCACCATTGCTTACCATTACCCATTTTGCCACCAAGACCCAGGCGGAAGAGGGGCAACATTTTTCCAAGTGCGCCACCAGTTGGATCTAATACAAGACCAGTACGAATCTTTACGGTGCGCGTTTCTCCTGCAAGATCGGCGGCACCTTCCCATTCGCGACACACAGCGGCTAGGAAGTCATCTCCGAATCGATCACTTTCAACAACTGCACGATTGCCACTTTCGCCATACCAACCAATCGCAGATGCTGATATAAAAACCTGAGGCTTAATTTCTGCAACCGCATGTGCAATAGCGGTAGTTCCTAGTAAACGAGAATTTAGAATCTCAGCCTTATATTTCTTGCTCCATCGCTTATCACCGACACCTACGCCAGCAAGGTGAATAATTGCATCGACGCCACGAAGCGGTTCAATATCTACAAAACCCGTTTGCGGATCCCATTGGACTTCATCAGCAGAAATTGGTGCACGACGAACTAATCGCTGAACTGTATGTCCTTCACTCTTTAGGTGTCCGACAAGTGCGGTACCAATGAGCCCTGAAGCACCCGTTATTGCGATGCGTTGTGGAACTGGCATGCGTTACTTAGAGTCCTAGATCTGACTCAAATGCGCCACCTTCGAGACGCTCTTTGAGAGTAACAAGGAAGCGAGCTGCATCTGCGCCATCTACGACGCGGTGGTCATATGAAAGCCCTAGGTAAACCATTGAACGGATTGCGATTGTCTCGCCACCATCTTCGCCACGAACAACCATTGGACGCTTAACAACCGCGCCAAGTCCAAGGATCGCTACCTGAGGCTGGTTAATGATTGGTGTATCAAACAATGCTCCGCGACTTCCGGTGTTTGTAAGTGTGAATGTTCCGCCACCTAATTCATCTGGAGTTACCTTGTTATCGCGGGTACGTGCTGCAAGATCAGAAATCTTGCGAGCAATTCCGCCCATGTTTAGGTCACCTGCATTTGCAATTACAGGTACGAGCAATCCGCGCTCTGTATCAACTGCAATACCTAGGTGTTCTGCTCCGTGATAAGTGATCTGATCACCTTCAACAGATGAGTTAAGAACTGGGTGCTGCTTCAAAGCTTCGCAAACTGCAACAGCGAAGAATGGTAGGAATGAAAGTTTTACACCTTCACGAGCTTCAAAACTTCCCTTTGCGCGATCACGAAGACGTGCAATCTTTGTAACATCGACTTCAACAACGGTTGTTAGCTGTGCACTTACCTGAAGTGATTCAACCATGCGAGCTGCAATAACTTTGCGAAGTCGTGACATTGTCACTGTTGTTCCGCGCAATGGAGATACTGCAACAACTGGAGGCTTCGCTGCACTTGGTGCGGAAGCAACAGGAGCAGATGCAACTGGTGCTGCTGGGCGAGAAAGCGCTTCAACATCTTCGCGACGAATTCTTCCGCCGATACCAGTGCCCTTAACTTGTGCAAGATTCACACCGAGTTCAGATGCAAGTTTGCGAACTAGGGGAGTGACATACGCATCTGCTGGTTGTGACACTGGCGCCGCTGCAACAGGTGCAGGCGGTGGCGTCACAGGTGCTGCGACAACTGGAGCGACAACAACAGGAGCTGGCGGAGGAGTAACGGGAGCGGCGGCTACTGGAGCTGCTGCAGGTGCTGGA
>ERZ1034365.90-NODE-90-length-47115-cov-5.658510_pt1 | contig 47115 bp, 115 predicted proteins | sample MGYA00520615_ERZ1034365 | MGnify/ENA primary metagenome ERZ1034365 (study PRJEB33736, sample SAMEA104284505) | Azolla filiculoides | biome: Urban; feature: Water surface; material: Ditch water | place: Netherlands | collected 2015-10-28 | depth 0-0.1 m ...
CATTTATTGGTGCTACAACAGAAAATCCCTCATTCGAGGTGAACTCGGCACTTCTTTCGCGCGCACAAGTCTATGTACTAAAGTCCTTGAGCGCAGTAGAGCTTAAGCAATTATTTGATCGGGCGCGCGAGTTCGCAATGCCTAACATTGCCTTTGATGCTGATGCAGGAACGCTGACTTTTTACAAGAACACTTACCGTTAATGTTGTTCCACTCGGAGATTAAACACTAATGCCCGATATCGATATTGACTTTGCAGATCGTGCTAAAGCATTAGAAGTATTTGAGCATGTTACTGCATCTAACGGCGATAAGAAACACAACACAGGAATTTACGTCACAAGCATCCCACATGATCCAATTTCTGGGCTAAGTACAATTGAGTACAAAGAAGCAGAAAAAAGAGGTTACTTTAAGATAGACTTTCTTAATGTTAGCGTCTATAACGATGTGCGAAACAAAGAACACTTACTGCAATTAATGCATACGGAGCCTTTATGGGATTTGCTCGAACAGGACGATTTCGTCAATCTACTCTTTCACGTCAACGGACATGGTTCCATTCTTCGAGAGATGAAGCCGACGACAGTGGAACAGTTAGCAGCAGTACTAGCAATGATTCGCCCAGCGAAACGACACCTAATCGGCCAGGACTGGGACACAGTAATGAAGGAAGTGTGGATAAAACCCGAGGGTGACGAGTACTACTTTAAAAAGGCTCACGCAGTAGCTTACGCACATGTTGTAGTAGTGCAGATGAACCTTATCTGCGAGCAAGCTGTTTAACGGGTTTTTCTTACAAGTTGTACTGATTTACGTTTAACCCGTTTCATTGTTAGGTTCATTAAGTTTACAACCGGGCCAAGAATTATTCTAACATCTTTGCTATTAAACGTTCTTATAGCATACGAAAACGGCTGAATTTGCTCTCTGCAAAAGATACTAATCGGAAACTGCCTGTTACTTTCCCACCACCAAATTTCTCCGATTTCTAAAAACATCGTTCTTTCTTCAGGTGTTTTAATGGCGTTTAAATCATAGAAGCTAGTGACGTACTGATCTTGATTAATAATGATGCCCACGTACTCGTCCTCTCCGTAGTTTATTACGCTGATAAACGGTAAATTCTGTTCTATGTTATCTCTTAATTTCGCCATAAATATATAATAAGGAATTGCCAGATGCAAAAAATCTCATCATATTTATATCCAAATAGAGTCACACTATTAGCCGATCTGGCCACCTTTAATGTGGAGTATACCAACGTGTATCAACGAATTGTAAAAATTTATAACGGTATTGACAATACCATAGAGTTCGACATTAAGAATGCCGATCAGAAGCGTATTGACTTAACTACCTTGAGTTCGATACAATTAAACGTTATGGATGCTGCTGGCAATGAACTACCTAATAGTCCGTATGCTGTGACTCCTACCGATATGAAGGGAATTGCTACTGTAACTATTCCGCAAGAAGATTTAGTTGATTTAACTGAACAATTTTTAAAGTATAGTGTAACGGCACTTAAAGATGGTAATGATGTTATCCTGTATGCAGATTCAAGATTTGGCGCAGTCGGAACATTAGAGCTAGTTGGCAATGCTATGCCAACATTCCGTGATAGTCGAGTATTTGATACTTTTACTGCAGAGATTGATCTTAAGGGTGTTCCAACATGGCATTCTAGCGCCATCCCTGCTAAGTTTTACGAAGCAGTGAAAACTGAAACTTTAAGTTTTGATATTAATGTAAGAAATTTAATTGGATCAGTTTGGATTGAAGGATCAAAGAAAGGTACTATTAACGTAGAAGCATTCAAAGGTGCAGATTACTTGTGGTCTACTACTTACACACCATCAGTTCCTGGAAATGGAACTATATCTGTAAACAATTTAAATATCGGCGATTACCAATATTTTCGAGTACTATTTACAACTCCGACAATTAATGGCATAGGCGCAAGTTTCTTAGTAACCCGCGACAATGGTGCTTATAGTGTCACTATACGTGCAGGTGGCACTGGGTATGCTGTTGGAAGCCAAATTAAGGTACTGGGCAGCCTATTAGGCGGCACAGACGGAATCAATGATTTGATTATTTCTGTAACCGGTATTGATGCTTCAACGTCGAACGCAGTTGCTAGTTACTATATTAGCTCAATATCTACATTTGATTGGTCAGGAGTTGCAGCAAGCGGTACTGGTACCAATGTAGTAACGGGCACAAATATTACCGGAACCGTTGACAAAGTTATAGTAAGTTAGTATAATTAAGCTATGGGTCTCATAGCTGATACATTACTAGTACATTTACCTGCAAAGAAAAAACATACTCCAAGTGGTTGGATAAGTTTTAACGCACCTTGTTGTCAGGACAAACGCCAGCGTGGCGGTTTTATCGTCAATGGTGGTGATGCAGTTTCTTACCATTGTTTTAACTGCGGATTCAAAGCAAGTTGGCAGCCGGGTAGAACTATCAGTGCCAAAATGCGTAAACTAATGCGAGCACTCAACATGAGTGACGACACTATTAGTAAACTAAGTTTGGAAGCATTGCGACTAAACGAAAACTCTACTACAGACGTGCACTCAATAGTCCCGCACTTTGACCATAGAGAGTTGCCCCCTGATAGTAAGCCGATTAATGACTGGCTAGACGATGTTCCTGAGAAACTTGTGCCTGTACTTGAATACATTGCCCAACGTAAGATGTATTTGGATTACTATAGTTTTTATTGGACACCTAAAGTTGGGTTTAGCAATCGATTGATTATTCCGTTTTATAAAGATGGCACTTGCGTGGGTTATACAGCTAGAGCAGTTAACGATGCTAAACCTAAGTACATCTCAGAACAACAGCCAGGGTATGTGTTTAATCTAGATGCACAACATAATGATCGTGCGTTCGTTATTGTTTGTGAAGGTCCGTTCGATGCGATAAGTATTGACGGGTGTGCGCTACTTGGCGCAGAGATCAAAGACAGTCAAAACTGGTTGTTAAAGCAACTAGGCAAAGAAATTGTCTTAGTTCCAGATAGGGACCATGAAGGCCCGAAGACTGTAGAACAAGCAATAGAATATGGCTGGTCAGTAAGTATGCCTGATTGGCCCGAAGGTGTAAAAGACGTAAACGATGCAGTAGTTAAACTAGGTAGACTAGCAACACTATATTTGATCGTTAACGCAAAAGAATCAAATGCTCTTAAGATTAGACTGAGAGCAAAACAATGGTTTAAGGAACCCGAAGAATGAAAACAATACTTAACTTTATTTTAGCGCCGTATCATAAGTGGAAGGCAAAGCGGGCATTTAAAAAGCGTCTTGAAGATTTGCGTAAACGAGACCCGTTCATTTATAAATGATTACGTGGGGCGTTAACGCACTTAATCACGGCAGCAGCCTGGCGGTTTTTAAAGACGGCGAGTATCTAGCAGGTATAGTATCTAACAACGATATTTTACCACAAGGCCAGATCGATGCTGCTATTAATGATCACGGGTTCCCTGATAGGATATATTGGTACGAACACCCATGGCTTAAGAAAGCCAGGCAAGTGTACGCCGGTCAGTACAAGACTGCTATAAATATGTCAGTACTGCCCAGCCGTAAACTTAAAGAATGGGGGTTATCCCGTGCGCCTGTTACCTATACTCCTCATCATGCTAGTCATGCCGCTGCTGGTTACTTTACTAGTCCATTTAATCATGCGGCTATTGTAGTACTAGATGCTATTGGTGAGTTCGAGTGTGCTACAATATGGAAGGGTGTTAACGGCAATCTACGAAAAGTTTGGAGCCGAAGTTATCCACATAGTTTAGGATTGTTTTATTCTGCGTTTACCAAACTAATCGGATTAGAACCTATTAAGCAAGAGCATCTGTTGCAGCAAATGAGTGCACAGGGCGATGCTAGCCGATATTATCACGAGGTTAGTGCATACATTAACAATACAGTTGAACTTACAAGAAACCTGCATCGAGGTGTACAAGACTGGCCGTTTGAAATTGATCGTTTACAAGACCAATGTGATATAGCGGCTGCAGTACAACAGGTATTTGAAGAACAAGTTCAAAATATAATGCACATAGCGTCTACTCTAACCGGTTCGCACAATTTAGTTTATATGGGCGGGTGTGCTATGAACAGCCAAGCAAATAAACTTATTGCTCCTATGTGGGAACATATCTGGAGTTTGCCTAATCCCGGCGACCCGAGTAGTGCATTAGGCGCAGTATTGTACCATACCAAACAACGAGTAACTCACGACTGGGGCTCAGTCAAACACATTGAAATTAAAATTTAATTCCTATATAATACTACAATGACCAGACAAAATACAGACTACGGATTTGACATTCAACACTTATACTTAGAAATGATGTTAGCAGATGCAGCAACATTTAGTCGTTGCCAAGCTATTTTTGATCCTACACTATTTGATCGTAAACTGCAAACACCTGCAGAGTTTATGGACAAGTATGTAGAAGAACATAGTGTAATGCCCACACCGGACATTATCAACGCAGCCTGTGGCACGGATTTTAAGATATCTAATGATTTACGTGAAGAACATTTTGACTGGTTGTTAAGTGACTTTGAAACGTTTATTCGTCACAAGGGTCTTGAGCGAGCTATTCTAGAATCGGCAGACGAACTAGAAAAGGGCGAGTATGGCTCAGTAGAAGAAAAGATTAAGAAAGCAGTACAAGTCGGTCTACAGAAAGATCTAGGTACCGATTACTTTGCTGATCCACGTAGTCGACTAATGAAGATTAAAGACAAGAACGGACAGATCTCAACAGGTTGGAAAGGTGTTGATGACAAGCTGTTCGGTGGATTCAACAGAGGTGAACTTAACATCTTTGCAGGTGGTTCAGGCGCAGGTAAATCATTATTCTTGGCCAACTTAGGTTGTAACTTTGCACTAGCAGGACTTAATGTAATCTACCTTACATTCGAACTTAGTGAAGAACTGGTGTCAATGCGTGTTGACTCGATGATGACGGGCATTCCTACTCGTGAAGTGTTTAAAAACCTAGACGATGTGGAAATGAAAGTTAAGATGATTGGCAAGAAGTCCGGCACGTTCCAAGTCAAGTATATGCCAAGTGGTAAGACAGCTAACGACATTCGCAGTTACTTAAAAGAATACGAAATCAAACTAGGCAAGAAAGTTGACGTACTACTAGTTGACTACTTAGACTTGTTGATGCCGCAATCTAAGAAGATTAGCCCAGCAGACTTGTTTATTAAAGATAAGTTTGTATCGGAAGAATTACGTAACTTAGCCATGGAAAAGAACACAATCTTTGTTACAGCGGCACAGTTAAACCGTGGCGCTGTTGAAGAAGTTGAGTTTGATCACTCACACATTTCAGGTGGACTTTCTAAGATTCAAACAGCGGATAACGTGTTTGGTATCTTTACATCACGTGCTATGCGTGAACGTGGTCGCTATCAGATCCAGCTAATGAAGACACGTTCAAGTTCCGGTGTTGGGCAAAAGATCGATCTAGAGTTTAATATTGATAGTCTGCGTATTACTGACCTAGATGAAGCAGATCAAATGCACGGTAGCGGCCAAACAGCAGGTTCTAGTTTACTTAACAGTATCAAGCAACGTCAGACTGTACAAGAAGATCCTACAGAAGGCCAAGCAGTAGGCAAGATAAAAGCTCAGGTAGAAAGCTCAAAGTTACGAGAACTGTTGAACAACCTACCTGGTGACGACGAAATCTGATTAACGGTTAAACAAGTCGCCCTTGGCCCATGGGGTCGAAGCAGTTTGTTTACCAAGATTAGATATATCAGTAGTTGCTGAGTTAGACTGTGGCACTGGCTTACCGTCGATTGACCACTGTGGATTTTTGCCGGTAACCGGTTCTCCATCAATAGTCCACTTAGCACCTTGTTCACCTTCTAAATGCTTGACAATAGCAGTGATAGTATTAGTACCCAAGCGTCCGTCTACGGCTAACTTAGCACCCTTGGCATTTAGCATAGTTTGGATCTTTTTAACATCGTTAGATGCAGCTGGTGCACTAGCAGTATTAGCTGCGGCAACCTTCTGCCCGTAGTTGTTCATGGCATCAGAATTCTTCTTTTCTTCTGCATCCTGATAATCTTGGTACGCACCCTTAAAGTTAGCCATTTGACTGTCACGTTCTTCTTGGCTACGCGGATCATTAATTTCTTCTAGTTTAGCTACTAGTTTGCGGTATTGTTCTGCTGCTGTGGTCATAATGTGAATTCCTTAGTCATTTATTTATACGCGAAGCGGCAAGCAAAATTTTTATAGCAGCGAAGCTGCGCACGGTTTTGCGCAAATTATCCGGGCATTATATACCCACATAAATACCTAGTGTTCGAACACTATGTCGAGGCCCCGTGGCCCATACCTCAACCCCAGATAGACTGGATAGACCAAGAGCTAACTGTAACAGCTTGGTTAGACACTACACTAGGGCCCAGCAACTGGGCGTGGGCAGAAGGTCCAAAACACCTAATATGTATAACCGTTCAAAAAGCTAGACATGCGACCCTAGTTAAGCTACACTTTACATAAATGTATATAGAATATCGATTACCGCCCAGAGCTCCCGTGGCCAACTTAATCTCAGTATTCAAACGTGATGTACTGCCGTTTGAGCAGCAGCATAACATTCGAATACAAGTGACTAGTAACCAAGAAGCTAGTACTGTGCGTTTAACGTTTGAAAAGTCTAGCCATATTACACTATTCTTAATGACGCATACGCCGCGTACATACACTACAAGTTGGCACAGAGTAGTAAAAACATGCACATAGAGTTTAAACTGCCTAGTGGTGCGGGTGGAGCTGCTGCTGGATACTATAATCAACTGTTAAAGAAGCGTGTACGTGCATGGGCAGACGAGCATAACGTCACAGTTGTAAACTGGACTAATGGCTATAGATGTTGCTTTGAGTTTGCTAAAGATAGCAACTATACACTATTTGCTCTAAGCTGGCCTGTTAAGAGTATGTGGGATGAATATACTGTTATTGACGAGTAACGTATACCCATAGTAACAACACTACTAGACCTACAGCACATACAGTACATTGAAACAACGTGCACATTCGACGATTACGTGTACATACTTGATCTACGGTTAATTTAGTTGGCATGTGTATACTTAGCGTAAATACTGTATGAATACATTAATACTACTATATTATACCAGCGTGATGTGTATGCATTGTACACAGTATTTAGACACAGTAAACAGAGCAGTTGTAGCTGCTAGCGTAGATAACTGCTGTGAAGTGCGTGTAATAGACGTTACTGAAAACCCACCCTATCAAGTTAGACAAATAACTAAAATACCCACAGTTATAATGGTAGATTCAATGGGTGAAGAGCAGGGTAGACTTGCGGGTTATACTAGTGTAACTAAGGTAGTTAGTTGGCTTAAGAACTCGCAGCCTACAAGTTTATACTGATAAACCCAAGTTTAACTAGAGTCCATAATACTAGAGCAATAATGGTGCCAGCGCCTATAAATGGCAGCAGAGTGCGTATACTACGAGCCCAAGTGGCTAGAAACACTGACGCAGCTACAGCGCCTATAAGCCACCAATATGGCGAGCCTAATGGGCCGAAAAATTCAATAAGTTGGTGAGTTATTGTGTTCATATAGTTAGTATAGCGTGAGTGGGGCGATCTAGCAAGTTATTTGGTGTATTGTAGCTATAGCCCGAATGGGTCCTGTGGGTCAAAAAAATAACCGCGCAAAAAAATATGGTGAAGTACTTACAGATTCATGGTGGTGATTTTGCACCTATATACCACTAAAATTTGCATATGCGCTAAAATATAGTTAATCATTTTGTATATTATATGCCCCGACCCCCCATATACCTCGGGCCATACCCGGCCACCACCTCAAGAAAATCTTTTCAAAAAAAGCCCCGACCACCGGGAGCGAATCGGTATTGGTCAGGGCGTACTACAATGATCAGTGTTCGGGAGCGAATCTACTTACTGATCGGTTTGGTGATCGCCGGGAGCGAATCGTTGATCACCTATGTGGGCTATTGTTCTTATTACTGTGCCCGCATACATGTAACCTTAGCCATAGCTTGCCAGCGATCTGGGAAGCTAACAGCTAGGTCAGCAATCTTTAATACCATGCGCAAGGATAGCTCGCGCAGCTTAGCCTTGTTACTATCTATATAGTCCACAAGCTCTTGCTGCTGTGCAGTTGTGAGCTTGTACTTACGCAGCATATCATTGTCGCGCAGTACTTGCTTGATGCGCAGGATCTTCTCGTGATCAGTATCGATCGTTAGATCTAAGTAGTGACAACGTGACTCCAATGCTTCTAAGTGATCCTTAAGCTTCTTTGACTTAACGTGATCAAACTTGATGTTAGTGATAAAGATACAGCCGCCCTTGAACTCAAAGCTATTTGGAATGCCTTCTTCGCGGAGTAGTCGGCTGTCCGTGTTCCAATGGATCATACGCTTCTCATTGCTATCCAGCGCAGCCTTTAGGATGTTCAAGCTAAGGTCATCAAGCAGTACTGAGTCGCAGTCATCAAACACTACGATGCTCTTACTGTCTTTGAATGCGAACAACTTAGCATATAGACCCAGTGCTGACATTGCGCCCTTGACTACTTCGTACTTCTTAAACTTCTCGTCCTGTGCAACGTTAGCGAATACATCGTGCTTGCTTAGTACTTGCTCTACACCGTAGCTCTTACCCACGCCCGGAGGTCCCGATACGATCATAGCACGGACATTACCCATTTTGGTAGCGCGAGTCATATCTTCTAGGATATCGAAACGCTCTTTGAGTCGAGCCATGATCTGGTCATCGGACTCTTTGATTACCTTCTTAACGGGTTCCTGCTCTAGGCTAGCGGTGTGGACTTTGGTTGCCTTGTGGCGCTTGTCCGCAATAGTATCTAGTGTCATTACTCGTGCCATTGTTCGCTCCTGTTATGTGTTAATGTGTGTATTATACTGTCTTTGTGTGAGTTTGTCAATCGCCTAGGACGCACATTAGAATGAAACCTACAACACCGATAGCCAAAAAGAATATGCTGCCCGTTTCGGTGAATCCAACTAGGCCCACAGCGGCTACTAGGATAGCACCCGCCGACAAGCAGATCCACATACTAGCAAAGGCCAGCACACCTAGGGCAATGTAGATCATCGTTGAAAAATACCGTGTACAATTACCTTGCGATCGTAGCCGCCGTATTGGCCTTCTACCAAGGCTTGGGCTGTGCCGGGATCGCGAGCTTGGATAATTGTGGAGATGTTGTTCATACCGGACTCTACCATCTGTCCGCCTTGTGAGAATACAGTAAACAGCACTTCGAATGTATAGTTCATTTGTCGCTCCTTGTTAGTCTAAACGTGAGCCAGCGTATGCACGGAAGCCATAGCCTTCAAACACCTTTGCTGCGGCACGTGCGCCTACTTCTAGCGTATCAATGTTCTGACAACCAAAGTTAGCTGGATTCCAAATTTGGAATGTTCGTGTGTATGATTGACGTACACCTGCTTGCTTCAGCTGCTTGCCTACCTTAGTGTTACCCTTAACGCCGTAGATGTCTACCCAAGCAAAGCCACATGCGCCCTGATCCTGATTGTTCATTTTGGTACGGAAGAACTCTTGTGCTGCCAGGAAAGCTGCTGCCTTTGCTTCTGCTACGATTTCATTAACCTGCTCTTGTGTGTAGTTCATTGTTCGCTCCTAGTTGTTTTCTAAGTGTTATAATAATACTATCTTAGAGCAGGATTGTCAACCGTTTTCTGCCGGTAATGTGCCACTAATCCCTTTGCGGCTAGGCTTATGGCTAGGATGCCACAGAATAGAATAATCATACAGTCTCCTTAACAAGATCGGTAACGGCGCCGATATAGGTTAGTTCATCAGGTTTGTACCAAGCAATCTTTTGGGTAGAGTTGCGTGGCAGTACAAGGCTAACTTCGCCGCGGCTGCCTACTTCTGCGACTACACATACAGTTCCGAACTTAGTGCGGACAACATCTAGTTCTTTAAGTTTCATTTCGCTCCCCTTTGTTTCAGTATGTGTATATAATAACACCTTTTGGGCGAACTGTCAACCTCTAAAGATACCCCAAACGACTAACCCTATCACGGCAAGTTCTACGATGCCCATTACTATGATTACCGCAACGTCTTGGGCTCGAGGCAGCAGCCAGTACCAGTGTTTCATTGCGTTAGGCCTTTTGTGAACCGCGGGTGAATTCAGCGATAGCACGTTTGCGGATCTCGGCATCACGAGCATCGATCCAAGCACGGTTAAACTCTGGAGCAGGCATTGCCTTCATAATGCGATCGGAGCGGTTAGCCAGTGCACGGAACAGATTGCCCAGGAACTCAAAGGTGTTTGCCATGATAGCAAACGGAATACGCAGTACCAGTACCACGGGCAGCATCAACCAACCTTTGATAGTAAAACGTGACATAGTTCGCTCCTTCTAGTTAATCTCTTAGTGTTAGTATTATAGCACCAAGAGTCCAAAATGTCAACCCCTTAGATCTGACCCATAGCAACGGCAAAGCGTAGATCGTGTATGCCGCCAAAGTATTCAGCATCTAGGGTCTTCTTGCCTTCTGTGACCTTGTAGCGACCAAAGCGGTTCTTCTTGGCTTTAAGGATACGGTTGCCTGACTCCAGCGTGATCGTTTCGCCTACTTTAGTTGTTGCGACTGTGCGGAGTGCCTTAAGGCGCAGCTCGTCGTATCGTGCTTCATACTTGTCGAGTTCGGCACGGGCGACTGTGATGTTCTTGACCATTGCGACGAGTTCTTTGCGGGTGGCTTTGTCTAACATAGTTCGCTCCTAATGTTTCAGTATGTGTATATAATACACTCAAACTCGAACAAAGTCAACCAAAAGTTGAGCATCGATGAACTTGACAAACTCTTCTTTAGTCCAGGTGCTGTAGGGGCTGTGGTTGCTGAATGCACGGGGCAATGCAACCTCCTTGCCATCCTTGTAGCACAGATGCCACAGTTTGATGTTGTCTTCTTCTACATCACGGTAGGTACGGTACTGGTAGCCCATGTACTCGAACTCTAAATCAGTGCCTTGCATTCCGAACATTATTCTGCCTCCGGGCCAACGCTGACTCGGTTCAGCTCAACAGCTTCGACGTATGCACCTACGACACCGTTCATTTCAGCTTCAAGTCGAGCTGCCCGGGCTTGTGCTTCGGTATCGAAAACTCCTACAATGTAAGCACAACCGTTAGTAACAATCCAAAGTTTCATTGCTCGCTCCTTCTTAGTATGTGTATATAATACACTCAATCTGTGATCTTGTCAACCGAACCTAAGCAGGTAACGTAGCGTGGACCGTTTTCATACTTGAAGCGAGCAATGGCTGCTTCCTTAGTAGCAGCACGGACTATCTTGTACTCCTTGTCGGTTTGTGACCATTCAATTTGTAGGATGAAGTAGCGCATTTTGGATCTCCTTCTTAGTGTAGTTATAATAACACCAGAGATCCAAAATGTCAACCTTTATAGAAGATGTGCTGTCCTACCTGCTTGGCTACTTGCTTAGCCTTAGTCCAGTTAGGGTTCTTGATGTAGTCAGCGTGGTAATACTGACTGTTCTCTAGGCCCTTAACACGAACACCTGTAGCGAACTCCTTGGCAACGGCTACGCTTTGATCCCACAGCAGGCCTTTAGGCTTTTCGGCTACCTTCTTCTTGTTGAGTGTCCAACTGAACTGTGACTTAGCGTGAACGACTTTGCATACCGAGTTGCCCCAAGCGCCTTCCTTAACGCGGTTCATTGTTACCTGTGCAACAGCTACCTTGCCTGCTCGATCCTCAACGCCTGCTTCGTGGTAGATGTTCTTAGCCAAGCAATCGAAGTCCTTTGAGCTTAGAGCAACCTGCTGCTTAGTCTTAACGAGCACAACCTTTTCGATACGCTCTACTCGCTTCTCTACCTTGTCCTGTGTGTCACGGATCTTGTAGATCTGCTGCTTGATCTCAACGACTTCTTCGTCGCTCTTCATCTGGTTGAATAGGACTAGACCATTGCTGCCGATGACTAGGACAGCAACCGCAGCAATGATCTTTTCTAAGCGGCTCACAGTACAAAGCCCAGTGAACGTGCTTCAGCTACGATTGCAGCCTTAGCAGCCTTGGACAGGTCGTAGCGATCGAAGTTCAACAGCTCGTCGATCAAGTCTTCTTTAGCCAATGCTTCTTCAAACACGTACAGCTCGACGTTCTTGTGACCGTTACGCTCGAGTACCTTGGCACGTGATGCAGCGTTGGCGTAACGAACAGCAACCTTACCGTTCAGCTCTGATACACCTGCAACTTTAAACAATTTCATAGTTCGCTCCTACGTTTGTTAGTATGTGTATATAATAACATCTTTGGACCCACTTGTCAACCACTATACAGCGGGGCCACTGTTGTATTAGCGCAACAGGCCAGCGGCGTAAATGCCCAGCAGCGCAGCGTTAATCACTATCAAGTTTGCTTCTTTAATGCGTATGCTCCACAGCAAGTACAGCAGCGCACCAGCAGCAAATAGTTCTCTGTTAATCGTGTGCAGCTCGTTAGCAGTACACAGGGCTGCTGCTATTGTTACGCAGCAAGCAACCCATTTTAAAATGTTGTTAAGCATCTAAGTAGTCTTTTTCAGTAACTACAGCGTCTGCTAAATCACTTTGCTTAAATGCTTTAATAAACGCAGCACCAACGTCACAGCTTACAAAATTGTAGCCCTGCATCCCTTGCTCACTATAGCTAATGTCATTAGCTGCTGCTTTACTAAAACCATTTTGCATAAGTGCAGCTTTAAGTCCTTTCATAAATGTGCTATCGCTATAAATTAGCCCATCTTGTTTTACATTCCAAGTGTCTGTATTAAACTTAACGCACAACTCAGCGTAGTCGTCTTCTTGCGCATCGCAGCTAAGATACTCTACTAGCACAGTTGCTTTTTTATTGCTCCAGTACCCATCACCACCCGTTTTAATAAACGTGTACATTTGTTTTTGCATAGTATCGCTCCTATGTTGTTTAGCTAGTGTGTGTATAATAGCACAAGTTGCCCAAAATGTCAACCGTTTTGTGCATCAACTTCGTCGTCTAGCAAGTCGTATGCTTCGCGTAGCAGCTCTTGCACTTGATCGTTAATGTTTTGTTTTAGCTGTCCGTCGTCTACCATCTCGTACAGATCGCTTTTAATATCGTCTAGTGTGTCTAGCACGTCTTGTACTGTTAGCATAAGTCGCTCTCCTTATGTAAAAATACATTATAGCACAACTTGGGTCGCGTGTCAACTACTATTTTATATTATATGATATTGTATAATGGCTCGATGGCCCGCCCACCTGGAATCGAACCAGGACCTAGGGTTTAGAAGACCCTTGTTGTGTCCATTCAACTATGGGCAGAGTGGTGGGTCGGGCGAGAATTGAACTCGCACTCGTCGCATTATGAGTACGCTGCTTTACCATTAAGCTACCGACCCGGTATACTATTTACTCTTGCTCGTTGTTTAGTAGATCACAAATGTGTTGCGCTATTTGCTCTGCTTCGTGTACATTGTCGCGTGCAATGATGCACAGGACTCTGCCTTCAGGAACGCTTTTGAAGTCGCGGACTACGACCGGGTTAGGGCCGTAGTCGTTACTCTTTGATACTGCGTACTGCATTAGAAAGGAGCGTCTTCCAATGCAACAGCCTTAGCCTGTGCAAGAGCTTCTGCTTCACGTGTAGCCTTAGTTGCCTTCTTAGCAGCAACCTTAGGAGCAGCCTTTGGCTTAGCAGCTTTAGGAGCTTTATCTTCGAGGTACTCAGCGATTGCACTCTGTGCAGCAGCATCTTGGAACTCGTCCATTGCTTGAAGCTGCTTAATGCCTTCGTACTTGGTTACGGCGGTGTCTACCTCCGCAAGGCGGATGTCCTCATGACCGTGTTTGGCCAGGACCTTGATGCGCATAATGTCATTCGCAAAGCGAACCTTATACTCGCCATTGAGCTTCGAAACACCAAAAACGTTAAAGAGTTTATCTGTTGCCATGTTGTATTTCCTTTTTAAAGTGTGTGTGTAAAACTTCAGTCTGCTTTCACAGTATTAATATTATATACTCAAACCGCTAGGATGTCAACCGTTTTCACGATATTTTTTGCCTTTTTGGGCAATGTTTTGAACTCCTTGTTGCAGTAATACTTGACCATGCTGGCTTGGATGCTCATAGCCAAATTACCGCAGTCCGTAGGGTCTACGAAGCGTACTGGACAACCTCCCCAGTTCGAATCACGCAGGTACTGTGCGTACCAACGACGATGATCTTCGTTAGCAGGGTTAAACTCAGTCCACGGACGCATCTTCAATTGAAGTAAACTCATTCTGCTTTCTCCTCTAGTTTTTTAACACCATCTTCATACCAAACTTGAACTTCTTCTTTGTCCTCGTCTTCCCACATTGCTTGGTTAACGGAAATCTCAAACGTCTCGTCTAGCTCGTCTGGCAATGTTGCTTCTGCACCCTTTGAGTCACCCCAGTCCTGGTAGCAGTCGTCATTACCGTCTTGGTAAATGCCAGCAAACTGCATACCGGGTTCATAGTAGTAAGCAAGGATCTCAAAGCCCAGTGCTTCTAGCTTCTGGTAAGCCTCGATTGGCGGGCTCCACGCAGTATCAAAGTGTAGGAGCACAGTATCATCAAAGGGCTGGGTTGCAGTCACATCGCACAGGTCCCATTTGGTACCCCACTCGTTCACACTGAAGTCATACCAGTCCTTGTAGCCGTACTTCTTCAGGTTAGCCTGCCCTTTTGCATCTAGTTCAGCTTGTTTTGCATTATCACTGAAGAAGCCTTTCTCAATACGCAGGTCTTCAGGGATAGGAATAAACTCGTTGAGCACACCAGTGTTCTCATCGGCTGCCTTAATCAAGCGAGCAACCATTGTAGGGTCTTTGTGTGTCAGCGTTGCTACATTTGAGCACCAATTAGGCATTATAGTCCCTCCACTTCATCTGCAAGGTCGGCATACAGGTCATACACTCGTTGACAGTATGCTTTTTGGTTAGGAATAGGCAAGTCATGAATCAGCTGGTCCAGCACATCCAGCACGTCATCAATCTTATCTAGTGTTTCATTTGGGGTCGTTAGCTTAGACATAGTTCGCTCCTGTTTTGCTAGTATGTGTATATTATAGCATCAAAGGGCGGCAATGTCAACCAATTTCAGCTCGTAGAACATGTCAGTTGCAAGGTTGATGTCAACGTACTGAATCTGATACTGTTCGCCAGTCTCTTCACCCGTACCGTAAAAGCACAGCTCGTCTTCAGTCATATCCGCATCTAGCTCGTCTAGGGTGTCGTAGTAGTCGATGCGGATGCCCTCACAGCCCTCTTGGATATAGATTGCAGACTGGGCTACGAGTTTAATCAAGTGTTTGATTTCCATTATACAATCTCCTCAGCACCGTCAACAGTTGCTTCAACAATATCGCCAGCAATCATGTTTTCTACAGCGTACTGGCAAGCGTAATAAGCATCTTGATCCGAGTCTGCATTAACAACCAAACGTACCATAACTTCGTATTGTGCCATGTTCTTCGCTCCTGGTAGTTGCTTTCTTAGTGTGTTAATTATACATACTTTTGGGCACATTGTCAACCGAAAATACCAACTTTCCTTCCAGCATTTTCTTCTCCATAATCATTTCCATCATCTCTTCTTCTACCTCTACAACCTCTTCTGCAGAGAGATAATGTGCTGGGAGTTGGCCGGCAAATACAGCCCTTGCTACCAATATGCGGTCACTGTTCATTGCCGGCTCCCTTCTTGTGCTTAGGATTGCGTTTGTATGCTACCTTACTAGCAACTACCTTTGGCTTAAATGGTGTGTCCTTTTGGAACAACACCTTGTGAACTCTTGTTTTCATTTTCGCTCTCTTATGCTTCATAATACAAGTATTATAGCACCAAAAGAGCGGTTTGTCAACCCCTATGCACCAAAATACTCAACGTCCTCGTCCTCCGGTTCGAGCTCTGCTTCTTGCAAGGGTTCTTCTGGGTAGTACTCTGGGTCTTCTGTTTGCATCCAGAACGGCATATTAATCCTTTTTGTACGTAGTGTTCTTGAACAAGATGTTGCTAGCGATTAGGATACCCCAAGCCTGCATCCACGTAATTTCCGACAGCCCGCTAACAGCTGGAACCAAACATGCATTCCACAACAGCATCAACGGAAAGCTCAGCAACAGCCCTAGGACTACAACAATCGCTAGGACAACAACAGTTGCCCCGGCGATAACAATAACCTTATCTAACATTAGTAGACCTCCTCTTCAGCAGCTTCTTCCTTAGCAAGTGCAGCAAGCCCGTCCTTAACAGAGCGTACTACACCGTCGTAGCTTACATAGTACCAGGTGCCGAAGATGTAGCAGTAGTTAAACTCCTCAAACTGTGCATTAGCTTCGTAATCGCCCAAGTCCTTGTACACTTTAGCTTCCGTACCAGTTTCGCCACGGTCGCGTCCGTAGTACTTGGTCCAAGCTTCGTCTTCTGCACGGTCTGCAAGTGCTAGGTCCTCTGTACTCAGTTTGCTTTTGTCATAAGTGTCAAACGGATGCTTTTCGCCAACAACTTCGCCTAGCGAGCTAATGTCGCCATGTGCTAGCAATGCTTCAATCTTTTCTGGAGTGTTGTAGTGCTTAACCAACAGCTCGCCGTTGTGTTCCAGGTAGCCATCCCAGTGGCAATAAACCTTAGCAACAGTACCGTTGTCACGCAGCAATGCAATAGTTGAACGTGTAGCCATTTTGTTTCGCTCCTTGTTGTTTCAGTATGTGTATATAATACAGCCAAACTTAGGTTTTGTCAATACCTTATTCTACACCCAGCAGTTCTTTTTCTGCATCCGTTAGCTTGGCAAGTGCGCTTGCACGGGCCGTTTCCATTGCGTCCTCTGCTGCTTGCTCGTCCATTGTGCTAGCCAGCTCGTCAAAGTTGTCTGCTAAGTCCTCCAGCATGTTGTGCAAATGGTAGCCCGGCTCCATTGGATCGTCGTCGTCCACTTCCTGGAACAGCGTAGTCGTTTCCCGAGCGTGCCACAAGTCTTCAGTTGAGATGTCGGCAGTTTGTTGCACAGCGTTTACCAAGCCCAGCAAGAAGCCTGCCAAACGGATGCGGTCTGCGTTAGGAATCGTTTGCGCATAGTCCATAAAGGGCTTTGCCAGTTGGTCCGCTACGTTGAAGTTGTATTGTGCCATTTTGCGCTCCTAGTTGTCGAGTGTATGTGTACATTATAGCAGCTTTTGGGCTGCATGTCAACCGTTTTTAGTAGTTGCTGTCTGCGTAAGCTTCTGCAAACTCGCTTGGAAAAAGACGCTTGTAAGCAGCACAGCCCGCGTCGTAAATGTCGCAGCTAACGTAGTCGTCGCCCTGCATGCCTTGCTCGCTATAGCTAACGTCCTCAGCTTCCTTAGCAGTAAAGCCCGCACGTTGCAGCAGCAAACGCAGCTCCGCCATAAAGCGTTGGTCGGTGTAAATTAAGCCGTCTGCGTTAACGTCCCACGTGTTAGTGTCAAAGTGTACGCACAGCTCCGCAAAGTCGCTGTCTTCGTTAATGCCGCTAATTGTAATGTCTACAATGTTAACAGCACGTTTAACGTCGGACCACAGGCCGTCACCGTTTGTGTGTAGCGTTGCAATAACTTTGTTCATTTTTCGCTCCTGCTTTGTTAGTATGTGTATATAATACAGCCTTTTGGGCTAACTGTCAACCTCTTTATGCAGGAGTGTACTCGTAGTAATCGCCCGAGCCATTACGTGCTGCATTGCTTGCAGCGTTGTTTAAGTTGCTAATCAGCGACTTAATAGTAGTTGGCTTGCGGTTAATCTTTTTGTTGCCCTTTTCATGCTGCCAGCTTGCACCCACTTCCAGCGTGTAAGCGTAGTATTCAATGGCTTCTTCTAGCGACAATGGGCGGCTTGTGTAGCTACGACCCGACATTGGCTTGGTGTAAGTGATGATGTACTGTTTTGACATAGTTCGCTCCTAGTTGTTTCAGTATGTGTATATAATAACACCTTTTGGACTAGTTGTCAACCATTAAAAATCAGCAGTTACAGCATCCTTCTTGTGATCGTAGCCAACAAACACATAGTCTTCCAGGTACTCGCCTGTGCCTGCGTCGTCGTAGTATTTCACTTCGTACACAAACTTGCCGTCTGGATTAATGCCCAGGAATGCTGTGTGCTTAAATGTGCAACCCGCGTAGCCTGTGTTAGCTAGCACTACTGCAAGGCCCTTGCAGTTTAAGTTGCTTAGGGTGTGTATAGTGTTTGGATCAATCATTGTTCGCTCCTTGTTAGTATGTGTATATAATACACTCAAACAAGCCGTTTGTCAACCACTAAAACAGCCTCGTCGTGCGCTAGATAAAAGTCTGTTTTAGGGTCGTAATACTTGCCCTCTAGCGGATCATAGTACAGAACGCGGCCATCAAAATTAAACGGACCTTCTAGGCCTGGGCGTTCTGTATAGCCTTCAGGCATTGGGTTCATTACACGATAGCCCATCGCTCGCTCCTTGTTAGTATGTGTATATAATAACACCTTTTGGGCTAGTTGTCAACCACCAGCATACACTAGGAACAAAGCGTTGCCCACTACAGAGCCCAGAAACCCGGGCCAGCCAAAGAACTTAGTGCATAGCCCTGTGGCTACACTAGCAACCATCACTTGAACTGCAATCATTCTTCCACCTCCAGGATTTCAACTGGGTTACCACCATTGTGGCCAAAGTACTCGAGGATGAACTTGATGTCCTGCACAGTTGGGCGATGCCCTGTTGCAATCACTTCGCCCTTGTTCTGCACGGTAAACCAATCACCGTCTGTGCTCACTGTGATGACTAGCTGCTCGTGCAATGCTTTGCTCATTCTGCTGCCTCCTCTACTTCTGGCTCTACAACAACCAACTCAACCTTAGGATCGTCGTACTCGTTAAGCTCCAGGACAGCTCCTGTCTTGTTAACGTCTACGAAGTTGTATTCGTACTCGAGTGCATTGTCAAAAGCCTCGGCGGCAGTTTCCGCTTCGACTTCTACCCAAACAGTATAAGTCCAGCCTACTTGAAACTTTGCCATTATGCTTCCTCCTCTTCTTCCAGCACACCTTCATTTTCCAATACTTCTTGCAGGCCACGTGCCCAAGTGCTGTTGCGTACTGCCCACTCCTTAAGGAACTCTGCAACTGCTTCCACAGCGCCTGGGTTGTCTTGCAGCATTTCCTCTACTGCACGGCCACGCATAAAGCCCTCGCCGTAGCCTACTGCTTCGCACATTGCTTCCAGGTTGTTGTACCCAGTTTCGCCTTCAGTGCTGCGAAAGAAGTTGTCCATGTACAGTTCTACAACTTGTTCTTTATCCATTGTTCGCTCCTAGTTGTTTAATGTATGTCTACATTGTACTGCCAAAACTGCTAGTTGTCAACCGTTTTCTAGTTTTCACTGGCGGGCCGCAAAACTGACATAAAACACCCGGTCTTTCCCCAAGAACTATGTCCTCCCCAGTATCGTAACTATAACACCAAAATGCTTAGTTGTCAACCCCATAGCGATTGTTGTTATCAGCAGGCCTAGCCCAGAACGGACGCCCATTAGCTGACTGGGCTTCTGTGACGACTAACTCTCTAAAGCGATCCTGTAGTTCCTTGGGCCATGCTTGAAACGCTTCGAGTATAGGACTGATCTTTACAGGCCCGGGCTTGCGGATCAATGTTGCGTAGTGTATAACAAGCTGGCGTAGATCCTCGTCTGTGAGCTCTGTGTGATCTACACTAGCTGCACCGGGTTGCCGAATAGTACCAATAGTCTCTTTAGACATCACATGCTCCAGTAGGTTTCGCTGCTAGGATCGCAGCACAATGGCGTATCAGCTGCTATAGTAACATCTGCACCAGTCATCAAGTTCTTAACTGTAACCCAGCTAGCACAGAACTCCAACTGCCACCCATCCGCCACACGATACAAAGTACTACGTAGATCAGCTACTTCAGCAGCCATTTGAGCCTGTGTCCAATCGTTATAGCGGTACTCGTTGACCTTGCGCACTCCGCCCTTATAGCGTAGATCCCGCTTGAATACTGTAAGTGTCCAATCCTTGCGCTCTTGCACTAGTTCCTCTGTGATCTGTTTAGCACGAGCTGCTTCTGCACGACGATCTGCGGCACCCATTTTTCGCTCCTTAACGTTAACTATAGCCTATACTATACAGCCAAAAAACTTAGTTGTCAAGCCCTAATTTTGGTTGACATTCTAGCCAAACGGTGCTATACTATTAACACTAAGAGAGCGAACATAACAAAGACTCTTACATAGCTTCGAAGGACTAAAATTCCGGGGTGGACGTCAAGGCTGCCTGAAGGGTTCTTAATTAATATTTTGGTTTGGACCCTAATCTAAGTATACTAGCCAAAATGAATCAAACTATTTCGGACCCATATTATCTAATTTAAATATCCAGTTTAAATCTCCCAGATTATCTCCCGTATATACACTTAGATAATCCCCCGATATTTTACTTAGATAATCACCGAGATAATACAGTTAAACTAATCATATAATATTAGTATTAATTACGCTGAACTAATGTATATTTAAACTCAGGTAATTTAGAAAATATATAATCCGTAGCTGATTCTAAATCCGGAAAATATTCCCAATCGCATTGTTTATCTGTATGCTTAAAACAATATATATGACCCTGATCTGTTTGTGCTATACTGATGTCATAGTTACTAATAGTTAACTGCGCTTGTGAAACTATCATATATGTGATCTCCCGGTCAAGTTACTGTTACAAGTATTTAACACAGTATAACACCGCACCTGTATATACACAAGAGCATCATAGTGTATATACAGTGACGCATAGTGTAGATGAGTGTAGATAATTGTGCAGATTTTCTGATCTAGATTGGGATTTGTGTGAAATTCATGGCATATTTTGGCTGAAAAGTGTGACAAAGTGTGAAATTGTGTGGCGAATCTGCGCCAACGGTTCACTAGAGTGGTTGCCAAAGTGAATATAGGCTAGAAAATTTTTCGAGGCAGGTGGTTGAGACAGGCATAGTGTAAATGAATACTCCCTCTTTTCCATCCTTTTCCATCCTTTTCCATCCTTTCTCATAGTTTTTCACAGTTCTCCCACCATAAACCACCACCCTCCCACAATCCTCGCTACGGTGCAGACCATACAGCGGGGCCTGTGTATATACGTGTGTGTATAGCTAAGTGCTAACAGCGGGGCCAAAGTGTAGCGTAGCGTAACGATCACCATAAGTAATACTATGAGCTCTACCCAACTATACTCAGTCGCTCACACGCACCAAGAAGCAGTCTTTGAGCTTGCACAGCGTTATTCATTCCCTATGTATAAGCGGCGTTTGAACTCTTATGTGTATATATGGTGTATAGAGTTACCCATAGTAAGTACACGTGAGTCTACCCATATACAGTTATTGTATAGCGAGCAGTTATCGCATATAGCTAGTTAGTTGTATATACACGTAACAGCGGGGCCTGTATATACTGTATGTCTAACAGCGGGGTCTTTGTATGTGTATAGCCAATTGGTCTTGCTCATATGTGCGTTTATGTGTATAATGTCTGTTATAGTGTATATACAGTCTAGTCGCTGGATTCCTAGCAATGGCAGCTCTGTGTATATAAGGATTATATGAGTTTAAATGATATTGTACTCTTATGGGCTACACTGGTTATTGTTGGTGTAGTTTGGGTTGTATTCTTCTGGGCTAAGTAAAAATTTGCTTACCGGTTTTCTTTTGCTGCGCTTCGCGGCTGTTGGATAATCATGCTGTACAGTCTACACGAAAACTATCGTACTATTATACCTGAGATTGATAGTGTTGATGCTATGCTCTTATGGGCTCGCGAGTATCCTGACTTGTATGTGTGCTATACAGTAGGGTGGATTGTATATAGAGATTCTAGTGCATTATCGTGGCTTAGGCTGCGCTGGGGATAATATGCAGGTAACACGTATAAATTACTCTTTAGACCCTAAGTATCCGCATCAGTATTGCATACGCTTTGACACATTTGATTCTGATATGATGTATGCTATATCGGAGTATGTACGGGCTCGTGAGCTTAACTACTGGGTGGGTTGCTTAACGGGTGTTGTATATGTGCCTACTGAGCGTGATGTTACGTTTGTTCAACTACAATGGTCTGGCCTATGAAATATTGGCATGGATGGTATCGCGTAGAAGATAACATTACTTTTACGGATGAGGCGTGGGATTGGGCACAGGCTACATTTGGTCAACCCCAGGAAACTGGGCGTTGGTTTTATCAAAATGGCTGCTACTTCTTTAAGCAAGCTAAAGATGCTATGCTGTATGAACTAGCATGGTCAGGGCACGAAGATGCTATTTTGGAAGACTTGGTATAAAGTCCTAGACCCTCGTACCGCAGAGGATTGGGCATGGGTTAACAGTATCATGGGGCCCCGTGGGCCTGATCGTTGGATGCATATTGAGCATAACTATTACTTCAAGCATGAATGTGATGCTATGTTGTTTCGACTAATGTTTTCAGAGCATACTAGATAATGTACTTTTATACGTGGCATAAGGTCAAGGATCGCATGGAAGATGCCGATGACTTTATGTGGCTAATTGATACTATGGGTGAAATGGGGCCTGATCGTTGGGTCTACATACCCACGGATCGTACCTACTACTTTAAACATGCTCGTGATGCTATGCTGTTTCAACTAATGTGGAGTCAACATGCGTGATATTGATATGAATACGTCTTACCCTAGCCGGGCCAGTGCCTTTCCAACGTGGCCCACTGAAAAGATCAAATGGTGTACAGACACGTTTGGCCCCGAGGGTACGGGTTGGCACTATAAGCTGGGTAAGTTTAAGTTTGTTAACCCCCGTGATGAAACTATGTTTAAGCTGAGGTTTTCTATATAATGGCAGAGCTTATAATCCCTTACCAAGGCTCAACCGGTTGGTGGCCGAACTTTTTCTTTGCCTGCGGCGATTGGCGTGAAGTTGGCCGTGTACTAGCCCGAGACTGGCGTGCTCGTGTTGATGCTAGTCCTATTGCCGGAGAAGTAGGAACGATTATATTCGAAAATGAGCAGGATATTACTATGTTTTTGTTGAGGTGGTCATGACACAAGTTACTGCTACGTTTAAGATACGCCGTTACTGGCTCAAGTATGACACTCCTGAATCAGTATTAGCCACCCTCAACTGGCGTATGGGTACCCGCGAGGGTATTAGTGGGTCAGGTACGTTTGGCCGTGCACCCTATGTGGACATTAACTATTGGGGTGAATCAGATCGCAACTTAACCCTTATGGAACTCAAGTATGCTGACAACATATTTGACCGCGAGGAGATCTCATATACTGTTAAGGGTGATGATGGCCTAGGAGAGCCCGACAATGGCTGATATTGTGCTTAAAGATAGCCATTGGTACTATGGCGTGGACTTTCCGTATGGGTGGGCCGGTGAATACACCAATGCTAACACCATAGGGTTCGACAAGCATTTTCAAAAGTACAACGACATTGTGGATTGGATCCAGACCAATATTAAGAGCCCCACAGCGAATGCCCGTTGGAATAAGATTGGGGACTGTATCTATGTGTATATACGCAAGCCCCGAGATTGGACTATGTTTACCCTACGTTGGGGCTCGTAGTTTGAACTTGACTTAATAGCTGATTGATAGTATAATACTAATATCATAAACCCAAGGGTATCAGTATGAAAGTATTTGAACATGCCGGTAAGTACTACGTCAGCTATGAAGATGAGCTACGTAGGGGTATTATTCCGGACCTAAACGAAGTCAGTAACTGGTGTAGAGCTATGTGGGGTGATACAGACCACCGTACCAACACTGAGTACAAGTGGCGCCGTCGTATGTATGAGTTTAGCTTTAGCCGCGAAGGCTATCGCGATTTGTTCTTACTAGAGTTTAGTAATCGCAACAGGGAAGCAGCATAGTGGCTACTAAGATTACTAAATCACAGTTTCACCAGAAGATTGAAGATGCTATAAAAGATCTTAAGTATCGATTGCACCCGTTTGTTGAGTCCGTATATGACGAAACTAGGGTGTATGTTTATGGCGTGTGTGTTCACAGCGGATTGCTCAACAGCAATACAAAGACTATAAACAACATGCGTGATTGGTGTAACAACACGTTTGGCCCTAAGCCCTATGGCGAATACTATGGGGATCGTTGGCAGGTTAGTAACAACACGTTTTGGTTTAAGAACGAGCGTGATCGCACGGTATTCTTACTTAAATGGGCTAATGTTAATGATTGAAAAAGAACCCTATTGGGAAAATCTCGTAGAATATTACTATGATCACGTACATTGGGACGAACCAGGCCCTCCTAGCATATGGGAATGGCTCGAACGTGACTACAAGGCTTCAACTAACTTAAACGCCAAATACATACACTTTGACGACCCTGCACGTCTGCAGTGGTTTATTATGAGGTGGGCATGATGCATGATAAGTTTACAGTAACCTTAGAGGGCAAGGGGTGGTACAATGACCGGGGCGAAAACTTCCCGGGCTGGGATAACTTTGAACGCCATTGTGATGAGATATTCCGCAAGTCTGATGCCATATGCTTAGATACTATTATCCATGCTGAGTTTAAGCGCCAGTTTGGGGATAGGTACCCGTGTGTTAAGGTAATTAGGCCCCGTACATACAAACCCTATGTGCGGTTTCGCAGCGAAAAGGAATACACAATGTTTGTTCTGAGGTGGTCATGATTGTATATTTGATATGGTTAAGCCTGGCTTCAGCTGTCGTTGGGTTTATCGTAGGTAGATATGTAGGCCGTCGAGAAGTATTAACACAAAGGAATCCGTGGGATGTTTAAGGCAATCGTTAGCGTACTGGCTCTAGCTGTGGGGCTTACTGTACTAGCATTACTCTCCGGGTACATAGAATATCGCAAGGATATGAACATGTGCTTAGATCAGGGCGGCATTGTTATTAAAACGAGCCACGGACTTAAATGTGTACCCAAGGGCGAGATCAAACTAATATGACCATAGCATTAAAGGTTCTAGCACTTTGGGCCCTACTACCCAGCACATACTACGGTATGGTGTACTTTGTTCTAGCATGGATGTATGACTGGGGCTGGCAAAAGTACCTTAGTACTGTGCTGTTCTTAACTGTAATTGCAGGTTGGGCTGCATGGGTATGGTGGATTATATGAATGAGAAACATAACACAATGCGCCGCTTAGAAGGCAAGCCATTGTTACCTACATCTCGGTTGTGCCGCCTCGGCTGGCATACGTGGGAACGTTGGAAAGAAGCAACTAACGATAATAAAGCAAGTATAGGCTATTGGAAACAGTATCGCACTTGCATCCATTGCAACCGTCAAGAGATTAGAAAAGCAATAGGAGACAGTCGTGTCAATTACTAGTGTTAACGAAGCATACTATCTTGTACGTATAGGCTCATGGTCAGAAGACGACTTAGAGCGTTGGATACAAAAGCGTATATCAGATAAGATAGATGAAGTTACTACAGAATATTATGAAAAAATCCTTGAAAAAGAAGCAAACAAACGAGACCAAGAACGATACAGCTACCTTGGCAATTACGGAGAGTACAGGGGTAAGTGGTACTAATGACTAGTGTATTTGATAATGGCCATTTATTCACAAACACAGAGTGGCTAGATCGTAGCCATATTAGCCTAGCACGGCCCTGGTATCCTAAGCGGTGCGTACTCACTAAAAAGTGGCTTTGGATTAAATCTGCTATACTAATTCGTAGAGTTATCACTGGCCCTGGCACGCCGGTTATTATCGATTGCTGGGTTGAACCTAAGGCTTATACAATGCAATGTCTTAAGGGTTGGGACTGATAAATACTAGATGCGCATTTTAGACATCATCCTTAACGAAGCCCGCGAAGCACCATTATATCACTTTACAAGTGAATCTGGATTCTTTAACGTATTACGTACAGATACATTAGTTGCAGGCGGCGCTAAGTTACGGGCCGGCGGCACCGATCCAGAAGGGCGCATATACTTTACCAGAGACTATGGTCGTCAGTTTTTGCCTGCACAGATTCTAAGCGGATCTTGGGGCTTTAGAGTTAACCAAGACTTATTACGTCAACGCTATGGTAAGAAGTTAGTAGCAGGCGGACAAGGCAAACATGCTGCATGGTCAGAAAAGGATCGTCAAGCGTGGTTAGCAGATCCTGCAAATGCTGATCAAATAGCCCGTGCTAAAAATGGTGAAGGCGGCACTTGGCGAGTTAATGGTGCAGAGCTTGGGGACATTGTTCGAGGTACAATTGGTAAAAGCGCACGTTGGGAATCAGAAGAACATTTGAACGTAGGTGCACTACCTAACGTTCACCAATATATTACAGGCATTGTCTACGCCGGCGGTAAAGCACATGATCCGTATCGTTCGGGTAAAGACTTTAAGAAGCGCGGCACTAATCAACAAGGCAGCTTAGATGAATTGTGCCAACTGCTAATGTCACACTTTCAAGGCGAAGCAGGTTGGAAGCAACGTGACGCACTAATGGCGTACATGACCAAGTTCAACATTCCATTTGTGTACCAACGCCAAGACTTTCCTGCAAAGCAAGTTAAGGATCGTATGATTGCTATATGGCGTGAACGCAAAGCAGAAAAGACACGTAGAAGCCAAGAAGTTAAAAAGACTTTTACAGTAATCCGCAATCCACAAGGTGGTGGCGTTGTTATTAGTGCTCCGGACTTTTGGACAGCAACAGATCGCGCATTACAAGACATGCCAGGCAGCTTTCCAAACGGCATATATGGTGCAAAGGATCTCGATTCAGGTGAAACTCTGTGGTTCACTCAGCCTAAGACTGAAGTCGGCACAATGCCACCGCGCACTACTGAACAACCACAGGCAGTTTAATAAACCGTTTTAATTTGCTGCTCTACAGCAATAAGTATATAGTAGGGAGCGAACAATGGACCATTTTACTATTACTGATTGGATCATCATTGGCACTTTATTAGTTGCCGGGCTTGCGGCGGCTACACTTAAAGTATTTTTATTAGATGATCAAGATAAGTCAGAACGCTGATTGATTATAAGTAGTGCCGGCCTCTCTGGGCACTTCGCAGTAATATTTGTCCCGGAATATATTAAACGCATTGCAGTCATTACCTGAAGCTAGGCTGATAGTATGATCTGGAATGCTTTTGTTTGTAGTTCCAGTCGTAATAGCATTAATGCCCGAGTATATATGGTACCCCATACAGGCATTAAGCCAAGGTATAAATGCAAGTATGATTATACGTTTCATACTTGCATTATACTATAGTTTGGTTAGTTTGTCAACCAAGGACGATATGGCTGTACGTATCTAAATCTTTCCAAAAATGCAGGAAGTCTACAGCTATAGTGTTGTTTGGTTTCGATATTTTCGTATTCGATCCACGGATCGTGTTCGATATGTGCTATTTTGAGTACACGGAACTGTAAGTTTGTGGAGTTGCGATAAATTGACCCAATCTCGGGCGGGTGTTTAAAAGTCATAAGAGCTTCCTCCTAATGGTCTATCTTGCTCAATGCCGTCCAATCGTTCCCAAACATATCTAACTAGGTCTTTACCTAGTGAAGGTTCATGTTCAGTTAAAAGGACAACTCTAGATAGCAATATGCCTGCTAGGTTATGTGCACCAAGATGCTTGTATTCGTGTAAGACTTCGTCAAGTTGATCAACGATGTCATGTAGTTCTTCTTCGTCTGGTAATTCCATATGTTTATATATTAAAAAAGCCCAGGCTGAGCTGGGCTTTTGGTTACAAACTGTTAGTATTAAACCAGACCAGCTGCAAGTGCCTTGTAACCAGCTGCAACCAATTTACGTGATGGCTTGCCGATAACATACTCAGTAACCTTTGCATTGTTACCTGCAACACGAGTATTAGCGTAAACTGCATAACCGCTTTGACGGATACGACTTACTTCTGCACTAATATTCTTAATGCCAAAACGCTTTTGTGCCGCTGACGCTGTTACTGCTTCGCCTTGGTACAATACTTCGAATAGCTTAAATGCTTTAGTTTCTTTGTTTAATGTCTTCATGTGTGTTTCCTCTTTTAGTTTCTGCTCTACAGCATTAATCATATTATATGGGAACATGCCACCTAGGTCAACTAGAATGGCTATCTGGAATAGATACTTTTAGCTCAAAGCGTCCGGGGAAACGTTTGTCCATCATCTTAATGGCTTCTACTAGAGTTTCTCCCTGTGCCAAAAATCTATCAGTACTGCTTTCAAACAAATAAACGTGCCCGTGATGATGTTCGATTTTAACATCGCCATTAGCCTTAACTTCGGTACTGTCTTTATCCTTTGCGTTAATCTCTTTGATCTTGTTTAGAATGTTAATCATTCTATCTGGATCTTCACCTAGATGATACATCATAATAGCTGTGCGTACACGCCACCCACAGTAAAATGCAATAGCAACGGTTAGAATTGGTACAATGTAATCAGACATACTACTCTCCAAAGTGATACATTATTTAAGGATTTCTAAGCTGGAAATTTTAGCGATACGGTCGCCGAAGTTTTGATCTTCGGAAATGATGTATGATGTGTAGTAGTTGTCACCGGTTTTACGATCATATCGTCTAAACTCTACAATCTTTCCGCCCACAGCAGAATATACCTTAAACTGTAAAATAGGGTCGCCACTAGGTGAGTCACCATCGTTTTGTACACTATTACTGCTAACGAGTTCTGCTCTATCGTACTCTCGCACCTTTTTGTTAGAATTGTCCCAATCCTCTCTAACCCACTTAACAATAAGTTTCTTAAACCAATTCATGTTATTCCTTTAATGTAAATGTTTGACAGGTGCTTGAACATCGCATTCAATAACCCAATTGTTAAACTGTGTATGCTTGTTAACACTAATACCATCTGCAACTGCCTTGTTAACAAAGTGCTGCAGGAGAGCGTTGTATAGCGCATCTGGCATCGTGTCTTTATCAAACTTAATCTTCATTTCTATCTCTTTCTTTAGTTAACTGCCAAGTCATTATAAAATAATCCCAAGCCTTGCGTACGGCAGGATTCTCTAACATCTTCTCTGCTTCGATCTGCATAGCCTTAACACCTGCTTCAGCAGCTTCGCGATAACTACACCATTCGAGTGCTAAGTTTCCTGAGCCTAGTGCATCTTGTAGTGCATACCAACATTTGCGTTGATACTCTGTCAACTCTACATTCTTTGCCACTCGCAGGGCACTTGTGTCCATTAGCTTTTGACTAATAGCATCTTCTGCAAACCTACCGGCCGCAATCATTGGACCGAACGCCGGGTCAATGCCGTACCGTGTACTACGCCCGCCTGGATAGCACATAACAATATGTGTACCTTTGTGCATTGCATCCATTAGGTCGGAATTGTATTCGGCTACAGGCTTGTATCTGCGCCCAACCTTTTCGTAAAATATCTTTTTAGTCATTACTAGCCGCTTGCCAAAACAATGCTTCATTTAAGAACGGTACTATCTGTTCAAGGACTTTAACGTCCATTTTAATAGTTAATCCTTTTTTAGTAAAGTTACGAAACTCGAGCGTATCATTGTCGAGATAGACTGTCATGTATTCAGTGCCATCGGGCCTAATAATCCGCTTTTCCATTGTAGTATTGTAACATCAAAAGATGTATTTGTCAAACTTTAAGCAGTACTCTGTCCACCGTTTGGGCGTAATGTGCGCTGTAACATTGATCACATAGCCATATGTCATATAATCGGCTACTATGTGGAAGGTTGGATCCAAACCGTGTGCCATAACCCATTTGCCGTGCTCAGAGTTTTGCCAATCTAGAATCGGCTGTGCTGCATAAATTTCCGGATCTTCTACATCGCCTAACTGGAATTTATACACGAGCCTGCGTTCATGTACTTCATCATTGTGCACTCGATATTTGCTCATAACTCGTTTGGCATCTATTTCAATAGGTTTCGCAGAACCATTATTAAATGTAATAGACTTTCCTGCCCATTGAAACGCTGCTGTCCTTTTCAAGTAACTCAAATCCTTTCTTTACCTATCAGTTCTTCATAACCTTGGATTAAATCAAAGTCCGTTGCATATTGTACAACAGGCTCCATATGAAACCCTGTGCCCCACACTACATAAACTTTTCGTTTGTAAATAGTTTTGCGCCAGGCAATCTTGCCGCTAACTGTACGAACAGGAAGCCACGCATACATTTCCTTCCATGGATAACATTCTGGGCCATCTGCAATGACTTGTGTAACTTTCACTTTTTCCCACTTATATCCCGGCGGCGCAAGTTTTGATAATCCAACAAAACTCATGACCACCTCATAGTCATCCAGTTGTATAATTGTTCACTTACTAAAAACTGTTGCCTGTCGATGCGCGACATGTCTTCAGTACCGTCAACGTACTTCCACATGTGAATAGGCTGCTGTTCTATCCAGAGTTGCACTTCGAAGCTAACGTCTACCCCGTAATGCCCTGCAGGAATACCATCTACATCAATCTTTGTAAACTTTGGTAGGTATTTAGACTTAATATTAAAGATAGCACCGGTGTTATTGGTCATCGGCTGAACGCCTACGATGTCCTGTGCAATGATCTCAGGCATGATTTTTCTAATGATAGGGATCAATACGCTTTTGTTTTCGTTTGTCATGAGTACTTGAGTATAAACCAAGCTAGTTGTTCTTCGTTTTTAAAGCCTACACTTTCCCACACGAAATCTGAGTCGTGTATCAGGTAACAATTGTAGTGTTCCTTCCATTTTCTAAGGGCATCGCCTACAGTCTTTACATCTGCTGCGCGAACTAACTGATCCATAGCATTGTCGAATGCAGGTTGTAGATCTTCAACTAATACTATCTTGGCCATTTGCCCACTCCCATTTTACTACAAACTTGCTGTAGTCTCGTGCGTTCTTAAATCTAAAAGTTGTATTACCAAACATCTGATCAATAGACCAATTAGCTTCTTCTCTAAGGTCATCGGGGTTAACAGTATGCCAGCCGCCTTCGCCTAAGTGCTGCCTGCACCAATCCTCCATATCTCTATGTTGATGGTAACGATCTCTGCCGAATGTTATTTTATACATTGAAGTATCAGCCATCGTGATATCCTGGGCCACTAGGGGGAGCCGGCTTCGGAGGAACTTGTCCAACATTGCCAATGGGCGAATCATTGCGAATAACATCAAATGCTGTGCCATACTCGTAACGCTTCCAGTCATCGTGGTCAACATACGTGTTAATGCAACGACGATATATCTTCTTTAGCCACACGTATTTGCCCTTCATCTTAACAGGCCTCCATGCATACCATTCTGCCCATGGTGCAAATTCTTGTTTTCTTGGTATGTACATGCCTGTGTCAACTCCATCCCACATTTCGTTTAACCTCGGTAATTGTTTAAACATATTTTAATGCTATCATCATAGCATCCTTCTCGCTGTTTGTTGCTACAAAAATGTGGTCTTCACCGCCAAGCTCGTTTACATGCCATTCGTTGTTTGTACTAGGATAGTTGATTACTCGCTCAAAGCGCCACACACATGTTGTCTCTACTGGACGTTGTGGCCAGAAGTACTGTTTAGCATCATCGCATGGTACCCAAGCAAATGGCTCATTTGGATTTGTAAACTTATCTGGATCTACAATAATAATATGCTTAAAGTTCTTAAACATATCCTTAATTCTAGTAGCACGAAAGTTTACGTTAGTGCGGTACCATGCATTCCACTCTCGTGTAGACTTATCTGTACCTGTGCGCCAAGTAAGGTACTTGTCGACAACATATTCTTTTAATTTAGATATCATCGGCGAACGCTGCTTTATACAAAAAGTAGATATCCTTACGCATTACTAAGTCTTCGCATAAGGGTTGAATGTCCACGTACCATGTGCGAACATTTGATATACCGTATAGACTTATTAGCCAATCAGTTACTTTGTCAAAGTGTTCTGGTGCCCAGTTATCAATGGCTACACCAATAACATCACTCATAGCCACCTCATAGCAAAGAAGTTAGCGAGCTTTGAATCGTCAATGTCCACTAATACTTGTTGAGCGATACCTTGTTCATTCCAACCGATGCGCTGATACAGTTTCCAGCCTGCACCTTGGTCCATAGCAGTACCGTAATCGAATTCTACTCGCTTACCTACATTCTCAACAAGCCAGTCAACATACTGCTTAGTCCAATGTAGGTCTTGGGAAGTATCGCGAAGTACCGCGGCAGTGATATCGATAGTTGTCATGACCACTTCATCCTAAACCAAGTTGCATCCTTTGCTTCTTTGAATACGTATGTGCTGCCTAGCCTTGTGTGTAAACCACAGTTGTTATCTACCCATTCATTGATGTCTACGGCATGCATCATATTATTAAATCGAGATAGCTCTACCTTAGTCCACCCTTCTTTATCAACAAGGTGTTCTATCTCGATAGTCTTAATGATTTCTTCGTCAATGGCGTTTGCTAACTCTTTTGCAAGATCTGCGTGTACAGCAGATTCGATGTCATAGTCTTCGGCAGGCTCAATAGTCCAACCGGACTTTAGTTTGCGAGGAGCAGTAATAGTTTGTTTACTAATCTTCATCTGGGTTTAACTTTGACAGTTCGTCTGTCCAACGTAATATAAACCATTCGCGCTGTGCAGGAGTTTTAAAGGACCATAACCAGTTGCTGCATGGCATACCACAGTTGTTATCTTTAGCCCACTTGACCATTTCCTCGTGCATCGTGTCTGGAACAAAGTTTTTGTCAAACTTAATACCTGGAAGTCTAAACATCCCAACTTCGCATTGTTCCATGTTAAAGAAATAAACGTCACTCATGTTTTACATCCACCTGTGTGCTGTGTAAGTGTTAAGAAACCGTGTAGTACTGCGTCCCCAAGCATAAGGCATGTGGTGCTGTTCAAATCTCTGTTCGGCAGCCTTCCAACGTTTACGCATAATCTCAATGCCATGTCCCGCATACCCGTGTATGTAACCAAAGATGTTAATCAGTATGCGTTGATTAGCTGGTAACTTACTAAAGGTGTGTGTTTTTGCACTCATAAGCGGGAGGCGAGGACGATATGGCAAATGCCAAGTGCCCAATCTACGTGTCCCTCTATAAAATACTCGGCTGTCATTCGGCCGGACTATTATCGCTTTGATCATCGTCTAGTTCTTTCTTTGCTTGGTGCTGCCACTCACGTTTCTCGCGAGCTTTGTTTTCATTATTAGAACCATAGCCTTCTGCTTCCCACCAGTTGATCCATCCCTTACCTGGATGATGGTCTACTTTGCCTGGGCGTCGGTTTGGACGTTGCCCTAACGGTTTCATACTATTAACCAAACAAGTCCTAAGTAAGTTGTATAATGTGCAAGTTGGTCTAAGCCTAGCTGTGCCCAAAATGCAGGAGTTGTAATATCTCTATTACCGAACCTCATTTTACAATAGTCTACATGATAATGGATGGTTGTGTCAATCAATCCGAGTATCACAGCTACTTGAAAGTCCCAAATAAAGAAACCAAATATAAGTGCAGTAGCCAAACCGTGCTTAATACTATGCCCGAGCCCAATCCAATTACCGTAAATGCCCTTGCCTTTAACTTCTGCGTCATTTTGGTTGACAAAGTCAATGTACCAGTGCTTAAAGAACAGTAACCAAAGTAATACAAATAAACTATCAAACATTATCATTCTCCACAAATTTACTTAAAATGTCAAAGTTATCTTCTGCTTTCTTAATTGCTTCCCACGCTTTTTGTAGTGCAGGATTGTCCTTAATCATTTGATCGCGTTTAGCTTGTCTGTTGCGTTCTTCACGAGCCCAATCAAGCAACGCCTCTGCTTCACCATTAAGACCTACACTAGTATATCCGCCGCCTAGTTGTTGCCAACTACTGCCGTCGTACACTTCTACGTTCTGGCTGCTAGTATTGTATCGCATCATACCTGAACTTTGTTGTCCAGAGTTGATATACGGCATCGGGTTCTGCCCGCTTGCTACCTGTAGGTATCTGCCAGTTGCTGTTATACTTTTAATCATTCGTCATTCCTTACTAAGTTTAGCATTGTTTGATAATGCTCCCAGGCCTTTTGCACCGCTGGGTTGGTGCTTCTAATACGTGACTCTTTACGACGAGACATATTGTCGAGCATTACTTGTTGCCCTACAAGTAAGATCTCCGGGCCGTAGTGGTGCTGTAGTTGTTCTATGTCATACAATGTCTCGGCTATTTCAACTAGCTTGCTTAGGCGCAGTTCCATCTCAACCATTGGTACTTCCTCGACAGGAAACTGAGTCATTACTGCATCGTATGCGTATTGCGGCTGTGGTTTATAATAATATGAAGACCGACTAGACATCTTCGCAGTTGCACCTAGCTTGTGAAAAAATTCTTCTAGTAGTTTGTTTTGGTTTACTCGCATAACCATTTCATCCTAAATAATGTTGCATGGCTCGGCGTCTTAAACGCAAAACGTTTAAGGCCAGGCTTGTCTGTGCCGTTAAATGCGTGTATGGTTGCAGTCCATGTGCCCGGCTTAAAGTTCTTACCGCACCATTCACATAGATCTCGATAGTGCTTTTGATTGCCTATAGTCTCTTCTGTGTAACTGTATCCGGAGTTAGGTGTATAGCCGTAGAGATTCCGCCGCGGTACTTCGACTACTTCCCAACCCATACGCATATAGTTTCTAAAGCGATGTTTCATCCTGATACCTTTAATGTAAACCAAGTATAGTCTGCATCGTTCTTCCAGCAGAATCCTGTTATACCTCGGTCACGGGTGTATAATATTGTGCAAGCATACTCTGCTTCAAAATGCTCGTCGAGTTCCGGAAAGGTGTTAACCCCATTTTTCTCTCGCAAGAGATTGATACTTCTAGCAAGTAGATTTTTTACATCAGTCGACGCATCGTCGTACAGTATTACTTTCACTGCCACCTCAACTTAAACCAGTTTAACTCTTTGTCTGTTGCTAGATATATTTTAGTTGAATAGTTGTTGTTTTGCCAACACCAATGGGCGTTATGTCCAACTAATTTGTCCATCTCATTTATTGCTAGGTGAGAATCGATTAACCAATCTTCTAACTCTTTACTAGGCCCCCAAGTTTCCCAACACCATTCACGTACTGTAAACCACTCTTGCTTTAGTAGTATGCCTTCATTTCGAGACGGTGCCCGTTTGCTATAGTCAACTGACATCGCATACTTAAACTCTGGATAGCAGTTATACTTGCCGTTTGTTTTTGTGACTTTTAGCATTATCCAAACTTTATTGTAAACAACAACATCTTATCTTTAAGGCTATCGTCCTCTATTTCAATGCACCAGCCCTTTCTATTATTGTTCGGGTTATCTGTGTCTACTGAGCGATAGTCTCGCATGTGCCAGCCTTGCCCATGCCAAAAGATAATAGGCTGGTAATGCAACAACTGCCCGACGTTCTCCTGCAACCAATGCACAATGTCTGCAGAGTTGCGATGCGTAGTGATAACCTTAAACATATTAATTCCAGTCTAATGCAGCAATTATAGCATACTTTGCACGGCCTTTGCGAAACTTAATGGTTAAAGTGTCAGTAACTGATTCACCAATTCGCCAATCCCAATCCCATCCTTGCCGACCTACATTCTCTTCTAGCCAAGGGCGGTACAGTTCATTTGGATCAGCAGAATTGTGGCATATCGGCCACTTAACTGTAATAGTTGGGCCGGGCATTAACTTCCACCAAAGTGCACTAATAGGATTACCCATTCGATAATGTATTTCTTGTTTTGCCATATCTGCTTTATCTTGTTTTATTCCTTTACGCAGCCCTTCGATTGCATAGTTTATTAACTGTGCTTGCTGTGCTTTTGTTAGTGTCATAGCCACTTCACCTTGAACCACGTCATGTCTGCTTCTGTTTTGAAGTCGATAAAGTAATCACCGCAGTCGAAACCTGAATGACAGAACCCGAACGTGTTAATCATCCATTGTCTAATCTCGGGCTTAACAATCGCATAACTGCTGTTGATTTCTAATACAGGGTGATCGATTATAGCCTCGTAAGTGTACGAGTCGAACTGTGTAGTCTTACCCATATTAAACGGCAATAACAATCGTACAGTCATGACCACCTCATAACAAACCAGTCGCGATCCTTTTGCTCTCTGAACCACAGCGATGCACTATTAGCATACCAACGTGCACCTGGCTGCCACACTCCTTCTTTAGGTGTAGACCCAAATGATTCCACGCACCACTCTTCTAAGTCGAACCAGTTGTGACCGTATGGCTTCACTACGTAATATGTATCGCCATAGACCTTACCTTCATCTAACTCTAGTGTTTTAATCTCATGGAAGTACACTTGATTCCACAGTTTCATTAGTTGCGACTTGCCTGTCTGTCGACCAGCTGTCATTACCATAAGCTCTCCCTTAGCAATGCCGCCTAACATAATTTCGTTACACAGGTTCTTTTGCCAATTCATCATTTTGGATACTTTAGTCTAAACATTGTTTCAGCCGCAGGCGTATCAAACTCAAAGTCATAGTATTTGAATCTACCGTACTCGCTAACCTTCTTAACTATCTTATACTTGCCAGGATATTGGTCCTGCATTCTCTTATTAATGTATTCGAGTTCTAAAGGATCGTAGCCGCGATCAGATTGTTGCCAATCGTTAAGGTACTGCCACGGGCTAACAGGTTTATACATCGAAGGGTGAACAAAAAAACCTGCCATTGTATGTGTTATCTTAGGATTAAACGTACTCATTGCGCTTGCCTTTCAACGTGTTCCACATACGTTCTTTAACCTGCTTCTCGAGCCACTCGATGCGAGCAAAGTCGCCTGCCGGCTCTGCATTGTACTCACACATGCCGCAAGACCGATCAGGACTGCGTGATTGTATTTGGCTAGTAAGCCCCCAGCATAACATTAGCACTTCGGCATGCTCTTCAAACGTGCGAAGCCTACAGCATCCTGGAATAGCCGCTTGGTATTCCGCTGCCGACACCTTACTCATTATTCTGCCCAGTGCAAAAGGAACAAGGATGCATCACGATCCTTTTTGAAGTCAACATAGTTCAGTTCGCGTATAATCCAACGGTCACCGCTCGGCCCGTATGTCTTAACTAACCACTCGTATGCTGCAAACGGAATCTTATGATGATTAAGGTTAATAGTTACCACTACGTCCACCGCATCTTAAACCAATTAGCATCTGCTTCGTCAACAAAGTAAAATGCACACACAAAGTCATTCTCAGGGCTAACATCGGATGTGTCTACTAATTCCATCCAAATGTATGTACGAGTATTTTCCCGACACCAGCGTTTAAGGTGTGGCGGGGACACAGACTTCTTGTCCATCGCAACATCGGAGATTAGCACTTCAATGCAGTTGCTAAGGTCCGGCTTAAACGCGGTGTAGTCAAAGTGGTACATTACGGTTGATATTCTACAAGTGTGACGCTGCCACCTTGTGCTGCTACTAGGTCGGCAAACGTTTCAATCATAGGCATGATGCGTCCTTCATCGCCGCCAGCAAGGCCCATACCAATCATAGGCACACCAATACGCCATTTGCCGAAGCGAAGTGCAATCTTACCTAGCACTCTTTCAAATGCGTGATACTCGAATACATCGTGAACACGACTAGTATCGTATTGCGTGTAACAGTTAAGAATAACAAGCCGTCCACTCATACCAATAGTGTATGAGCCAAGTTTACCCGGATCACCTTGGATGGTTTCGTTATCTGCTAATTGTGCATCAGGAAACTCCTGAGCAACCTGTCGAGCGATACCCGAGCCCATAGTGTTAAAACAGTTACAACCGTGAATGATGATATCAAACTCGTTAGCCTTGCCCATAGCGAGCAAGTCGCCTTTAACCTTTTTTAGCATCTAGATTCTCCATAATAGTTTTAAAGCCAATCTTAATCCAGCCCCATACTGTAACAGGAGCAGTGATTACATATTCTAACACTCGGTACCACTTAGTGTCATTTGATTTGGTTACTTGTGTGCCTTGCCAAGCAAACGCCACAACGATCCACATAACAATAAAAAAGTTTAAAAATTTCATCCTACAATATTCCTTAATGTAGCAGTACAATCTACCGCAGTTATAGTTGGTGCTTCAGAGTTCTTAATAGAGTCAAACAGTTCTTTGCCTTGGTTTTCAATGCGATATTGAAATAGCCACTTACGAGTTGCACGACTATCTCTACGGTCCGGCATATTCCACGGCCAAACGCTATACCAGTCGCCGGGCATTCCAAACAAGCCACGCATGATGCTCTTTTCAACTTGGACGAAGCCAGCATAGTTCTTACGCGGCCCGCCATACTTAGAGCCCAGCTTGCGTACAGGAAACCAATGTTCAATAATGTTGTCTTCGTTAGCCCATTCTGGAAAGCGCACGAGAATGCGGCTACCCTTGCGAGTAGCAATGACTTCGCCTTTAACCCTACGACCCCATTTGCCGTCGTAGCAGACAGCTACAAAATCCCCGCGCTTCATCTGTTTATCCTTATCGGTAGTGTGTAATCAAGTAGTATTGTGGGTTGTCTGAGTTAAACATCTCGCCAAACATACGCTTGAATTCGTGCTCAGTAATGATGCGGTCACGTTCAGTTACTTCGGGCATAGCCATCGTATTCAGCGTCTCGCCGTCTATAGACTTAGCAAAGATTTTACCAAAGAAGGTGTACTCGCCTCCCATGCCGTCTTCGATCATACTGCAACCGTAGACTTCCACAATGTCAGGCTTGAATGCGCTGTCATGGTACTTGTCGGCGATATTTTCGTAGCCTTCTTCACCATTGAGGCTTACAAGAACATCCTGCGCCTTTGTAAAGTCTAGCATATAACCCCACGCTAGGTATTGATTACATTGTACACTCATTATTTGCTCCGAACGTGTTCGTGTTTAACATAGCCGTATCGCTTGATACGATATATTTCCTTAAGTGCTACAATAATAACCGCCCATGCTACTACAGTTAGAAGAGCTAAGATACTAATCATTCTTTGACTCCGTGTGTGTTAGTATGTGTATATAATAACATCAAACCTGCACAATGTCAAGAGATTAGATGTCAGCAAGGTCTTTTGGAGATAAGCCCAATTTGCGACTTAGCATCTTGATAGTCTCAAGGTCCGCATGCCGTTGCTTTTCTTCAGCAATAGCAGCAGCATGTGCAGCCTTTTGGGCTTTAATTTTCTCGCGTTCTTCCTTCTTACGAGCACGTTCGAGCTTGGCTTCGCGAGCCAACCGTTCTTCTTCTAGCCGTGCGTCTGTTTCCTTCTTGTTTTCGGGACGGTATAGGTAAACTGTGCACCCGTTCTGATTAAAGGCAAGACTAGTTTCAGCACGATGCAATACTTCCCATTCGGCAAACTGTGCCCGAAATGCCTTAAGTTCTGCAATAGCCTCTGGGATACTACGGCCGTTAAGAATCTTAGTAAGGGGAACTCTCTTATGTGCAATAAGAACTTTATGTTGTTTTTCAGCCATTATTCAACTCCGAAATGCTCTTTTAACATTGTAATTTGGTTGTCGATACAGTCGTTCCATTCACAGTTAAACAGCTCGCCTGTATAAATGTCACCCTTTTTGCTAGCTTCTAATTCGATAAGCGTGTCTAACACAATTAACTTGGCGAATTTGGTTGCGCTAAAGTATTGCGGGTTCTTCCCATCCTGATCCTTTATTCCTTCGTGTGCTTTGTGATATAGTTCGTTAATGCGCTCGTTCACTTGCAATGCTCCTTAACGTGTTTACAGTTGCCACGGAACTGAAAGCCCGGACAAGTACATGTTTTAGTTTCTGGATCTACATAATATACAGCACCGTTGCTACCTTGCACTTCGATAGTAGCAGGTTCAGCTTTGTCACCGAAGACAAATTCGAGCCCTTCCACCTTCTCAAACTTACGTCCTCGCTTATCAATGCGTATCGGATTTTTAAAATAGAACGGCTGGCCCAGGCCGAACTTTAAGTATGCAATAGCCTTGTCGCCGTCCATTAGATATGTGTGATTGGGCTGCTCAGGGCCTTCCCAAACTGTAATTTCACGTAATGCTTGCATAATGAGCTTGCTATCTAAGTTATGATTGTGTTATTATACACAATGTTACAGAAAAAGTCAAGCGATTGCAATACCAAAATAAATATCTTAAAGAGGGGTATATGAGAATACTAGTAACTGGGCACGAAGGATTTATTGGACATAATATGCTCAGTTGGATCCACCAGCAAGACGGTTGGGAAGTAGACGGGTGGAATTGGAACCCAAACGACTACCCAAATGTACTTTCATATGATTGGGTTATCCATTTGGGTGCAATAGCTGACATGAGCTGTTGGGACGTTGACGCTATTATGCGCCAAAACTATGATTTTAGTCGCTGGCTGTTTACCGAATGTAATCGTAACGGAGTCCATTTTCAGTATGCTAGCTCTAGTTCAGTTTACGGCAATACTAAAGACTTTAGCGAGTACGCACCGTGCAAACCACAGACTCCGTATGCGTGGAGCAAATATTTGTTTGATCGCTGGGTTTTTGAGCAAGATCATAAAATCTATGTGCAGGGCTTTCGTTACTTTAATGTCTACGGCAAGTGGATGCATTTACGAGGCAACCGTGCAAATGCTATCTGGAAATGGCGTGAACAAGCACAAAAAGAAGGCAAGATTACAGTATGGGAAAATGCAGAGCACGTCAGACGGGACTGGACTTGGGTAGGTGATGTATGTCGTTTACATACTGACTTTATCCGAGAAGTTAACGGTTCGGGCATATGGAACGTAGGGTCTGGATTAGCACATAGCTTTTTAGACATTGCTGAAGAAATAGCAGAACAAGAAGGCGTTCCTATTGAGTTTGTGCCAGTGCCAGCAGACGAGCTAACCCGCTTTAGAACAGCAACTAAAGCAGATTTAACGCATTTAAAATCAACAATCGGCAAGCGTAAGTGGCTAAATGTATTTGAATTCATTGACCAGCAATGATAATAAATACAGTACTATGCGAGCACACGATTTTTTCAACGAAGACCAGTTCGGCACGGAACCTAAGCGTCCAGCACGATCAGGCAGCCGCCCAGGCCGCGGTCACAGTTCAGAACCACGTTATAAGTCAGCACCAGTAGTTCCTGGCGGTGATAACCCAGATGCAGTTCATGTTCCTAATAAGGGCGATGAACCAGTACAACGCGGCGATCAAGTAGTTGTACAAGATCCTGATAATATTGCTACAGTATTCACTGGCACAGTTAAGCGTGTTGGCCGTGAACATGTGTATGTTACACTTAAAAACGGGGAAACTATTGCTGCTCCGCACTACGAAGTTAGTAAGAGCTATGAAGTTCTAAGCAAACGTGCACACAATATTCTAAACAAGAAAGGCCCAAGTAAAAGCAAGTATAAAGTTGATGAAGACTGGGGTAAAGTACTTACAACGGGTGCAACTGTAGCTTCTCTAGCCGCAGGCGGTGCATTAGGATGGTATAACGGAACTAAGTTTAACGACGAAGTTAACCAATTAGAAAAAGTCCATGCAGCGTTAGTCGTTAAAGATCCAACAAAGGCAGCAGAATTGCAGAAGGCAATTGATCGAATTAATTTTACAAAGGGAAATGCTAAATTAAATGCAACTACTCGTAGAAATATCGAAGCTGCAAAAAAACTTGTAAACGAGAGTTTGGCGGAAACTAAGAAACTAACAAGTCGTGAAAAGTTTGTTAAGGGTTTAAAGCGTGGCGGATATGATGTTGAAGAAAGATCTAAGTTCTGGGACGCTAAAGTAAAAGAACTAGAACAACAACGTGATGAATACGAAAAGGAACTAGCTAGTAGAAAGCAAGGTGTCGCTGAGGAATGTGCAGGCGTAGGTATTGTTACAAAACAAAACTCAACAGCAGATGTTGGACCCGGTACAATTAAAAAGAATTTAAAAGCGTTTAGTCTAGAAGAAATGCTTGCAGAGTTAGGTGTTGACAAAACATTTAAGTTCGCTAAGAAAGCACACGGTGACCAAATGTATGGCGACCAACCTTACTGGACACATCCTCGTGCAGTAGCAGCAGCAGGCAAACGTTTCTTTGGTGCTAAGTTTAACAACGATGCTATCAAGGTAGCGTTCTTACATGACGTAGTAGAAGATACTCCATACAAGTTAGAACAGTTAAAGAACATGGGCCTAAGCCCAGAAGTAATCGAAGCAGTTGGATTACTAACAAAGAACAAGGCACTATCATACGAAGAAAACATTAAGAACATTATCGCTAGTGGCAATAGACTAGCAATGATGGTTAAGTATGCTGACAACTTTAAGAACTACACAGGCGACAAGAGTACTTGGGATCCTAAACGTGCTGCTAAGTCACAGCAAAAATACCAAGGAAGTTTAAATATGCTAGGCAATAAGCTGGGCATTGACAAGCACAGTCAACATGTAGACAAAGATGCACATGTAGCTGACATGGAACAAGAACTAGAAGAATGGAAAGCAAGTCGTAAACTATGCCGTAGTTCTACACCTGACTCAGATTTAGGTGCTAGTGCGTTATCGAGTTGCAAAGCACAGGGCCTACGTGCTCGTGACGGTAACAAGAGTCACAAGTTAGGCAAGAGTGCAAAGAGCCGCGTAAAAGTAGGCGGACATAGAATTAAAGGCCACAAGTACGGTGGACCATTACCGGACTGGAGTTAATATGCGTTTCTCAGAATTTAAACTAAACGAATCAGTAGATAGAGATGTTATGGATATGCAGCGAGAATTAAAGGCTGCAGGTGCTAACATTGGAACATTTGGCGTTAAGGGTGACGGCGTTGATGGTCGCTTAGGGCCATACACTCGTCGCGCTGCTGAAAAGTTTCCAGAAATAGCCGCAAAGTATAAAGATGTGTTATCTCGTCCTGATGCGTTTGACGCACAAAAAGTTGATGTGTCAGTAATTCAAGATCCGGATTTTAAAGCGAAAGTAGAAAAAGTAGCACAGGCATTGGGTGTTAAATCTAGTGACTTGTTAGCAATTATGAAACAAGAGTCTGGAGTTAATCCTCACATTTACAATAAAGCCGGTTCTGGTGCAGTTGGGTTGATTCAATTTATGCCGGATACTGCAAAACGCCTTGGCACCACTACTGAAGAATTAGCTAAGATGAGCGCCACTGAACAATTAGATTATGTCTACAAGTATTTTAAGATGACAGGCGTAGGCGATGGAACACTAGGCGATTTGTATATGGCTGTGTTCATGCCTAAGTATGTAGGTTACCCAGACAACTTTGTGTTAGGCGGCGCAGGTCTTCCTGGGTTTGCTGGCAAGGTATATGCACAAAACGCAGGGCTAGATCGCAACCGTGACGGTTCTATTACCGTTGCTGATGTAAAAAATTCTGTAGCTAGATTTGCATAACGTAAATACGTTATATGAATTTAGTCGGAAACTTATTAATCGCCCCGCCTGCAGTCAAAGGCAACTTCTGGTATAAAACAGTAATTCTTCTCACAGAACATCATCACGATGGCAGCATTGGGTTAGTTCTAAACAAACGTAGTCAAATGAGTGTTGTGGAGTTTGGTGAACAACTAGGATATGACTTAGACCTACCTGGATTTATATACTTAGGTGGCCCGGTAAATGTTAAGAGCCTTAGTTTTTTACATACTAATGATTGGGTTAGTAAAAACACTATGCGAGTCAACGACAAGTTTAGCATTAGCTCAGCAGACGATATTATTCCAAGATTAGCAGCAGGCGATACTCCTAATCAGTGGCGCATATTTTTAGGAATGTGTGGTTGGAGCCCAAATCAACTAATAAACGAGATCAAAGGGGTCCAACCGTGGGATCACAAAAATAGTTGGTGTGTAGCTACTGCTGATGAAGAACTTGTATTTGGATCCGATAACAAAGATCAATGGTGTGCTGCCCTAGATCGCTCAGGACAAGAGTTCGCTCAAAACATTTTGGCATAAGTACAAGTTGTAGTATAATAAGTTTTTTAAAGTTCAAAAGAGGTTTCAAAATGGCAGACTGTCTACTGCTTAATGCAGATGCACAACCAGTCAGCTTCCTGCCTCTAAGTACAATCACTTGGCAGGACGCTATTCGTTATATGGTGCTTGAAAAAGCAGCCGTATTGGAATGGCACGACAACTGGACTGTACGTTCAGCTAACTGGGAAACACAAGTTCCAGCAGTTCTAATGCTTCATGATTACATGAAGTGTAAGACAAGTGTTCGCTTCTCTAAGCAGAACGTGTTTCTACGCGACAGCTATACCTGCCAATACTGCCATACTCCGCTGACTAACAAGAACGCAACTATGGACCATGTGCTACCTATCTCTCACGGTGGTAAGACTAACTTTGAAAACATTGTAGCAGCATGTCCTACTTGTAACGCAGGCAAGGGTAACAACAAGAAGATTGTTCCTAAGCAAAAGCCTTACAAGCCAGAATATTGGGAACTTGTTACTAAGCGTAAGAAAATGCCTTTTAATGTTAACCATAAAGTTTGGCACCAATACCTTGACTGCCACCATGGTTAAAAAGGTATTCTGGAATACGTTAGGCTTTATTAGTTTAGGCTGTGCCTATATAGGGGTTGTCACGCCAGGCATCCCCTATTCCCCATTTGTTGTATTTGCTGCCTACTGCTTTAGCAAGGGCAGCGAGCGTATGCACAAGTGGATTTACAATCATCGACTGTTTGGACCATTCTTAACTAACTGGACTGAGAAGCGTGTATTCCCATTAAAGCTCAAGTTCTTTATGTTAGGCATGATGAGCCTTAGCCTTATTTTAATGTACACAGGTAGCGTACCTTTACGTGGAGTAATCTACACAGGAATCTTTATGGTATGCGTGGCTGCGTGGGCATGGCGTTATCCTAGCACAGTCGAAGAGCACGATGCTCGTATTGCTAGTGGCAAAAAGGTAGGATGGATTAACAACAGCTTTTAAATAAATACACTCTGTTAATGGAGCGATTTATGAAAAAGTTTTTAATCACACTAAACGTTGTTATCTGGGCATTAGTAGCGCATGAAGCGTTCGCCTGGGATCAACGTGCACCACTACCTGTAGACCAATGCCAAGTGCATAGTCCATACGGGTTTGCACAAACACAAAAGCCAGTACAACCAATTTGCCGCGAAGCATTCTTAGTAGCGTATGATGCGCCTGCTAAGATTCCTAATTACGTGGCATACACATTATTACCACAAAATGCTTTAGGATGCTTTCCCCGTACGAACGCATTCGTAGCTGATCAAAGTCTAGGCGGCACAGGTGCTCGTCCTGACGATTACGCAGGCACAGGCTACGACAAAGGACATGCTGCTCCCGACGGTGACCTAAGCTGGTCACAAATCGTGGAGTATGAGAGTTTCTTAATGACCAACATGTACCCGCAACATGGGTCACTAAATCGAGGAATTTGGAAACTACTAGAAACTTCGGTCCGTGGTTGGGCGGTTCAGCAGAACTCGGCGTTTACTATATACGTGGGGGCGTTCTATGGCGCTGGTAATGAAACTATCGGTAATGGCGTAGTTGTTCCACACGGTTACTATAAGATTGTTATCAACAACAATACCGGCGCAGTTGCTGGCTGGGTGTTTCCACACACAAAGCCATATGTTAACTTAGGCAACGACTTAACTAAGTTCCGTGCACCAATTGCACAGATTCAACAACAAGCAGGCGTACAGTTTAAGTTCCCAGCTAATGCTACAGAACTTCAACCCGGATCTGAGTGGCCAGTTAACTTCGGTGCGCTAACTAATGCTAAACGTGCCAAATGTGGAAAGGCTGATTAAAATGGATAAGACACTAGCTGATTATATAGCCCGTACTATTGCGAAATTAGAAATAGAAAAACAAAAGCCCAGCTCAGTGCCTCCCGTAAGTAAAAGAAATGATTATGATGTTTACCCAGAAGAAGATGGTTATGATACTCCAAAGAATCCTTACAGCCCTGTGTGAATGTTTAGTTCGGTTAGGGTGCGGCTTAGGCGGCATCCTATACGAATAACCAGATCTATTGCAATGTGTTCTTGTTTGTTATAAAATAATACAAAGGATTATATTATGAATTTACAACAAACAGGTAAGGTAGACAAGGGCTGGGGCTTTGAGATTGTATTCGCTAATAATGAAAAGTATTGCGGTAAGTTATTAGTTTTTACAACAGCAGGAGCAAAAACAAGTTTAGTCTTGCATAAAGATAAACGTAAAAGTTGGTTCGTCAACGCTGGGAAGTTTAAAGTTTCCTTCATTGATGTAAGCACTGGTGATATTAAAGAATCAGTAATCGAAGAAGGACAAACTGCAGACTTTGCAGAATTAAGTCCCCATCGTTTAGAAGCACTTGTTGATAACAGTATTATTTTTGAAGTTGGGACTGGAGACTATGTTGAAGATCGATTTAGACTTGCACCCGGCGATTCTCAAAACAAATCAGAACCTTTAGCAGATGGCAACTAACTTCCAGCAAAGATAGTTTTAAGGGCTTCAACTAAGTCTTCAATCATACCATCATCATGTAACGGAGTGGGAGCAAATCGCAACCGCTCCGTTCCTACGGCTACTGTTGGATAATTGATAGCTTGTGCGTAGATGTTGTACTCGTTCAATAACATGTCGCTCATAGCTTTAGCACGTTTAGCATCGCCAACAAACACAGGAATGATATGTGTGTCAGAATCCATAACTGGCAGCCCTGCTTTCTTTAACCTATGTTTAAGTTTACGAGCACGTTCTTGATGCTGCTCGCGCAACTCGTTGTGTTCCTTAAGATACTTAACTGCTGCTAATGCGCCTGCGCACGTTACAGGGCTCAGACTTGTAGTAAAAATGAATCCAGCAGCTACACTACGAATTGCATCAATTACATCTGCATCGGCAGCTATATAGCCACCTTGGACACCATACGCCTTTCCTAGAGTCCCGTTGACTATGTCTACTCTGTCTTGGAGGCCCAG
>ERZ1034365.93-NODE-93-length-46323-cov-6.744518_pt1 | contig 46323 bp, 39 predicted proteins | sample MGYA00520615_ERZ1034365 | MGnify/ENA primary metagenome ERZ1034365 (study PRJEB33736, sample SAMEA104284505) | Azolla filiculoides | biome: Urban; feature: Water surface; material: Ditch water | place: Netherlands | collected 2015-10-28 | depth 0-0.1 m ...
TTGGTCGAACTTGATGCCCTTCTGGCCGTTTAGGTCGATGTGATACAGCTTGCCGTGCTCGATCGCTTGGGCGATTCCGGCGGTGAAGTTCAAGCCAGCCATTTGCTCGTGACCGGTTTCTGGGTTCAGACCGACTAGCTCCGGGTGCTCAAGGGTGTTGATGAATGCCATGGCGTGGCCAACGGTTGGAAGCAAGATGTCACCGCGTGGCTCGTTTGGCTTTGGTTCAATCGCAAAGCGAATGTCGTAGCCCTTGTCTTTTACATAAGAGGTCATTAGGTTGACGCCCTCGCGGTAACGCTGAAGAGCGCCGGCGATGTCTTTTGCCGAGTCGTATTCGGCACCCTCGCGGCCACCCCACATAACAAAAGTCTGAGCGCCCATCTCGGCGGCTAGGTCTAGGTTGCGGAGTGCCTTGCGAAGAGCAAAGCGGCGAACGCCGCGGTCGTTGCTGGTGAAGCCGCCGTCTTTGAAGACCGGGTGGCTAAAGAGGTTGGTGGTGATCATCGGAATGATCAGGCCGGTGTCGGCAAGTGCCTGCTTTAGGCGATCAATCTGAGCCTGTCGCTCAGAGTCGTTGCTGCCAAACGGGAACAAGTCGTCATCGTGGAAGGTCAAACCATAGGCACCAAGCTCCGAAAGCTTCTCGACCGCTTCGACAACATCGAGGTTGCGGCGAGTAGGTCCGCCGAACTGATCCTGGGCTGCCCAGCCGATGGTCCAGAGGCCGAATGAGAATTTGTCAGCGCGGGTAGGGGTCAAGTTCGACATTGAATTCATCCTTAGTTTGATTTTGTTCTGGTCAAGAACAAAATAGGGCAACTGCGGTATTCTGTCAACATGGAAACGAGCGCGCCAAAGATTTCGGTGACCTCGCAAACCCTCGGTCGAAACAACGATCAGGTTCGCGAGCACAATTTGGCCGCCATTTTGACTCTGCTTAGTCAAAGCAAAAGCCTCACTCGGTCTGAACTGGTTGAACTAAGCGGTCTAAATCGCTCGACCATTTCGGTGCTGATGACCGAGCTTCAGGCTCTCGGCTTGGTCAGCGAAACCTCGCCGGATGAAACCCCGAATAAGGGCCGCCCTTCTTTTGTGGCTTCGCTTTCGAGCGAGGTAGCCGTGTTCGGCGTGAACGTCGAGTCGAGCTTCACCGACGTTTGCCTCGTTTCGTTGCGAGGCGAAATCATCGCGAGTCAGCGAATTACAACTCCCGAGTTGCCAGCACCCGAGAGCATCATTGCTCAAATCAAGGATGCGATTTCGAACCTAAAGTCTGCGCAGGGTGACACGCTTCGCATCGCGGGTATCGGCGTTGCGGTCGCCCCACGCGACGGCAACGACACCGACACGCTTATGAAGTGTGCGGATGCCGCCCTGCTGCGGGCGAAGGCCAACGGACAAAACACCTTCCGCTTCTATTCTCCGGAAATGGATGCCGATGCCAGCCGCCGGCTCGGGCTCGAAGCGGCCCTGCGCCTGGCGCTTCAGAACAACGAACTGACTGTCCACTACCAGCCGCAGATCAGCCTCGACAGCGGCAACATGATTGGCATGGAAGCCCTGCTGCGCTGGAATACCCGGGAATTCGGCCCGGTTTCCCCGGCCGAGTTCATCCCGATCGCCGAAGACACCGGTCTGATCCTGCCGATTGGCGAGTGGGTCTTGCGCACCGCCTGCCGGCAGACCCGGCAATGGCTGGACCTCGGCCTCGCCAACCTGCGCATAGCGGTCAATCTCTCGCCACGCCAGTTCCGCCAGAGCAACCTGACCGGCCTGGTCAGCCAGTGCCTGGCCGAAACCGGGCTGCCCGCCACCGCCCTTGAACTGGAAATCACCGAAAGCTCGCTGATCGAAGAGGTTGACGAAGCAATCGCCCAGTGCCGGATGCTCAAGAAGCTCGGCGTCAAGATATCACTCGACGACTTTGGCACCGGCTATTCGTCACTGGCCTATATCTCGCGCTTTCCCTTCGACAAGATCAAGATCGACCAGAGCTTCATCCGCGACATTACCGAGAACCCGGTCAACGCCGCCATCGCCAACGCCGCCATCGTTCTTGCCCGCAGCCTGAACCTGTCGGTCCTCGCCGAAGGCGTTGAAACCGAAGCGCAGGCCAGTTTCCTGCGCAGCCGACGCTGCGATGCGATGCAGGGCTATCTGTTCAGCCGCCCCGTACCGGCCGCCGAATTCGAGCAATTGCTGGCCAGCCGGAAGCGCATGACGCTCTCGGACAAAACGGAGCAAAGCCGCCAGACACTGCTCATCGTCGACGACGAACCGAATATCCTGGCCGCCCTGACCCGCCTGTTCCGCCGCGAAGAATTCAACATCCTGACCGCCCAGTCGCCAACGGAAGCTTTCGAACATCTGGCCAAACAGTCGGTGCAGGTCATTCTCTCCGACCAGCGCATGCCGGAAATGTCTGGCACTGAATTCTTTGCCCGGGTGCGCCAGCTTTACCCCGACACCATCCGCATCGTTCTGACCGGCTACACCGATCTCGACTCCGTCACCGACGCTATCAATCGTGGCGCCATCTACAAGTTCCTGACCAAGCCCTGGGACGGCGATATCCTGCGCGAACAGATACGCGAAGCCTTCCGCAAGGCTCAGGGGGCTGACCATGAAACCCGATGAAATGCGGCATTCCAGTCAGCGCGAACAGGAAGGCCGGCAACGCACGCCCGATGCATTCGACCTCCTCATGCAGGTCGTCAATGCCAGCCCGGTTGTTTGCTTTCGCTGGGCGGCAGGTGATGGCAGACCGGTCATTTTTGTTTCAGACAACGTAGCACAGTGGGGCTATCGGGCCAGCAACCTGGTTACCGGCAACCCGCCATTTGGCGAATTGCTGCACCCCGATGACCGAGCACGTGTAGCGTCAGAAATAGCCAGCCACGAAAGCTCCGGAGCCACGAGCTATAACCTCGAATACCGCCTGCTGACGGCGCAAGGCCAGGTAATCTGGGTGGTTGACCGGACCCGTGTCGTGCGCGACAGCGAAGGTCGGCCCATCGCTTTCGATGGCGTCCTGACCGACATCAGCGAACGCAAACAGCAACAGCAAGTATTGAGTGATGCGCTCAATCAACAAAAACAGCTCAACAAGCGCCTCGAAGAAGCCAACAACCAGTTGATGCAATCGGAAAAAATGGCCTCGATCGGCCAACTGGCGGCCGGCGTCGCCCACGAACTGAACAACCCGATCGGCTTTGTGCACTCCAACCTGGGCACCCTGGATGGCTACATCCGTGACCTGCTGGCGATCATTGACGGTTACGAGCAGATACTCGTCAAACCTGGCGAATGCAGTCCCCATGAAGATGAAATCAGGCAACTGAAGGAGTTGCACGATTTTGCCTTTCTCAAGGACGATATCTACAACCTTCTCAATGAATCCAGGGATGGTCTTGGCCGCGTGCGCAAGATCGTCCTCGACCTCAAGAACTTCTCGCGCGTCGGCGAACAGGAATGGCAGGAAGCCGACCTCCATGAAGGCCTCGACTCGACCCTCAACATCGTCTGGAACGAACTCAAGTACAAGGCCAAGGTGATCAAGGAGTACGGCGATATCCCCAAGATCCACTGCCTGATTTCGCAACTCAACCAGGTTTTCATGAACCTGCTGGTCAATGCCGGGCACGCCATCGAAACCCAGGGCACAATCACCATCCGCAGCTTTCGCCAGGACGACGACAAGGTCTGCATCGAAGTCAGCGACACCGGACAGGGCATTGCGCCCGAGCATATGAACCGGATTTTCGAGCCCTTCTTCACAACCAAACCGGTCGGCAAGGGGACCGGCCTCGGGCTGTCGCTATCCTATGGCATCGTGCGCCGGCACAAGGGCCGCCTCGAGGTTGAAAGCGTCGTCGGCCAGGGGACCACTTTCCGCGTGGTACTGCCGATCAACCCAACACCGCCTACTGAAACCCAAGATTCGGAGACTTCATCATGAGCGAGACCGTGGCCGCTCCCACGCTACTCTTTGTCGATGACGAGCCGGGCATCCTGTCGGCACTGCGCCGCCTGTTCCGGCCGCATGGCTATCAGATATTCATTGCCGAGGGCGGCGCCGCCGGACTGGAAATCCTCGAGAAGGAGCACATCGACCTCGTCATTTCCGACATGCGCATGCCGGAAATGGATGGTGCGACCTTCCTCAAGGAGGTTCGCTCCCGCTGGCCGGCTGTAACGCGCATCCTGCTCACCGGTTATGCCGACATCACCTCGACGGTCGCCGCCATCAACCAGGGCGAAATCTATCGCTACATCTCGAAACCGTGGGACGACAGCGAAATCGTCACCATCGTCAGCGAAGCCCTCGAACACCAGCGCCTGAAGCACGAAAACCAGCGACTGACGCGGCTGGCCCAGGAGCAGAACGAGCAGTTGAAGGAACTCAACGCCGGCCTCGAGCAAAAAGTTGCCGAACGTACGGCCGAGGTTCGCCAGGCCCTGGCTTTCGTCGAGCAGTCGCACAGCGAACTGAAAAAGTCCTTCCTGACCAGCGTCCAGGTCTTTGCCGGCCTCATCGAACTGCGCAGCGGCACGGTCGGCAGCCAGATTTCCGGCCACGGCCGGCGCGTCGCCGAGCATGCGCGCAGTGTGGCCAAGCGTCTCGGCCTGCCCGACACCGAGGTCCAGAACATCATGCTGGCCGGCCTCCTGCACGACATCGGCAAACTCGGCCTGCCCGACGACCTGCTGACCAAGCCCTTCAATACCCTGACCCCGGAGCAGCGTGCCCTCGTCGTCAAGCACCCGGTGATCGGGCAAAACGTGCTCATGGGCATCGACAAGTTCAAGGATTCTGCCCTCTTCGTCCGCCATCATCACGAATCATTCGACGGCAACGGTTACCCCGACCACCTCGTTGGCCATGCCATTCCACAGGGCAGCCGCATCCTGCAGGTGGTCAACGACTATGACTCGCTGCTCATCGGCACCCTTGTCCAGCGCCCGCTCAAGCCGGCTGAAGCCCAGAAATTCCTCATCGAGAATCGCGGCAAGCGCTATGACCCGTCGGTGGTTGACGCCTTCATCGCCTTGCTCACCGAAAACAGCAAACCGAGCATCATCGAAGTCCCCTTCAGGCCCCTGCTGCTCAAGCCCGGCATGGTGCTCAGTCGTGACTTCCTGCACCGCGACGGCTACCTGCTGCTCGCCAAGGGCGCCGTGCTGACCGCCGAAATCATCGGGCAACTGGTCAGGATGGAAGATGCGGAGCAGATTAAACTGATGCTCCATGTTCGCCAGGAGGAAAAATGAGCCGCATCCTGATCGTTGACGACGAGGACTCCATCCTCAAGGCGCTCAAGCGCGTCCTGCGCCTGGCCCCGTGCACCTATGGCAACAAGAGCTACACCCTGGAAATATTCGACTTCAATTCGCCGCAGGCCGCCCTGGAGGCGGCACGCAACGACGAGTTCGACCTGTTCATGAGCGACTACCGGATGCCCGGCATGGATGGCATCGAGTTCCTCAAGGCAGCCAAGGAAGTCCAGCCCGATGCTGCGCGCCTGATCCTCTCCGGCTACGCCGATCTCAATGCCCTGGTCCGCGCCGTCAACGAAGTCGGTATCGACCGTTTCATCGGCAAGCCGTGGAACGACTATGACCTCATGTCGGCCATCGGGCAGGCCCTGGCGCATCGCGACCTGATGCTGGAAAACCGTCAGCTGGCCAATCTGGTTCGCCTTGAAATGGGCGACATCACACCCGAACAACTGGAAGCAGAACGCCTCGAGCACATCGAACCGGGGATCACCGATGTCAATTGGGGACCGGACGGCTCGGTCATCCTCGACCCCGAGTTTCAACACAAGGACTGAAGTCGCCATGCCCGAAAGCGATGCCCGGCACCTGAGCTTCAAACTGGTCTATTACGGCCCGGCGCAGAGCGGCAAGACGACCAACCTGCTCCGCCTGCACGACCAGCTTGCCCCGGAGTTGAAGGGCGAGCTGATGACCATGGAGACCAAGGACGACCGCACGCTTTTCTTCGATCTCCTGCCCCTGGGTTTTCGCGCACCATCCGGACTGCTCATCAAGTTCCGGCTATTCACCGTACCGGGCCAGGTGGCGCACGACGGGACGCGCAAGGCCGTTCTCTCGCGCGCCGATGGCGTCGTATTCGTGGCCGATGCCGACCGCGCCCAGGAAACCAACAACGGCGAGTCCTTCCAGAGCCTGGCCGCCAATTGCGCTCGCGTCGGTCTCGATTTCGAACACTTGCCCATGGTTGTCCAGTTCAACAAGTGCGACCTGCCCAATGCCGTGCCCGAGGCCGAAATTCGCGAGCGCTGGTCGGCCGCCCCGTGGCCGCTGGTCTTTGCCGTGGCCTTGAACGGCCAGGGCATCGAATCGACCTTTGAACTCCTGCTCCGCGCGGTCTACCGGAATTTCGGCGAAAAACTCGAGCTACTGGCGCAACACGGCCTCGATGAAAATGCCTTTGTCGCAGGCGCCCTGGGGAAAGCGGCATGAGCCTCGGCTTCGATCGCGAGTGGCAACTCGACGAACTGCTCGACGAGGCCAGCCGGGAAAAAATCGGCCCGGCGCTTCGCGAGTTGCTCAGGGGCGATTTCGCCCTGACGGATGGTGCCGGCCAGGCATTATGGGGACAGCCCTCCGCCGATGTCCGCCGCGAACCGCTGATCATCGAGCTTGAAGCCATCGGCTACCTGCTCAGCAGCACAGCCCCAGCGGCCGCACTGAGCGCCGCGCGGGATTTGCTGCTGACCCTGCTGCGCGCCCAGATTCGTTTCAAGATGGCTTCGACCCTCCACCTCGAGGCCGTGGCCGAGGATTTCGAATCGCTCAAGCGCGAACATGCCCGCCTCAGCGAATCGGAAGCCCGCTACAAGACGCTCTCGGCCGAACTGGAAAGCCGCGTCAAGAAACAGGTCGACCAACTGGAAGAACGTCAGCAGATGCTCTACGAGGCTGAAAAACTCGCCTCCGTCGGCCAGCTCGCTGCCGGCATGGCGCATGAAATCAACAACCCGCTTGGCTTCGTGCGCAGCAACCTGAGCACTTTTGAAAAATACGTCGGCAAGTTTGCCGAGATGAAAACAGCAAGCGGCCCTGCGGCCGAAAGCTGGCGGACGCTCGATCTCGATTTCATTCTCGAAGACAGCATTGACCTGCTCCATGACAGCGCCAAGGGGATGGAGCGCATTGCCCGCATCGTCGCCGACCTGAAGGCATTTTCGAACGTCGACCGGGCCAGCGAAGAATACGCCGACCTCAACAATTGCCTGCACGAAGCTGTCCGCATGCTTGAGACGCAGACGCCTGCCGGCATCGGCTTCCATTTCGACCTGCTGCCCCTGCCCGCCATCGTCTGCCTGCCGGGGCATATCAACCAGCTGTTTTTCAATATTCTCCGCAACGCCGTATTGGCCATCAAGGATGCCGGGCGACCGGGAGAAGTCAGGATTTCCTCGGAAGCCGACGATGAAGGCATCCAAATCCGCATCCACGACACCGGCGTCGGCATGAGCCAGGAGCAGATCGAACATGCCTTCGAGCCCTTCTATACGACACGCCCGGTCGGTGCGGGTGTCGGACTCGGGCTGGCCACGGCGCGCAACGTCGTTCAGGCCCATAGCGGACGCATCAGCCTCGACAGCCAGCCGGACGTCGGCACCACGGTAACCCTGTTTTTCCCGACCCCGCCATGACCGATTACTCCAAGCTCTTCACCGGCAAGACCGCTGCCCCGCAGGCACCGGCCACCCATCTCACGCCGCCGCGCTACCGCCTGCTCTTTGTCGATGACGAACCGAGCATCGTCAAGGCGCTGAGCCGTGTCTTCCATCAGGAAAACTACGAGATTCTGACCGCCTGGAGTGCCAAGGAAGGGCTGGAAAAATTCGCCACTGGGCCCATCCATCTGGTCATCAGCGACTTCATGATGCCCGGCATGAACGGCGCGCAGTTTCTGCAGGAAGTCAAAAAGCAGTCACCGGACACCATCCGCATCATGCTGACCGGCCATGCCAATACCGATGCCGTCATGGGCGCCATCAACGAGGGTGCCGTCTACAAATTCATCCTCAAGCCATGGAACGACGATGACCTGCGCGTCACCGTCGCCCTCGCCCTCGAACAGTTCGACCTGATCACGCGCAATCGCAGCCTGAAGGCCGAAAACGACCTCAAGTCGAAGGAAATCTCGGCCCTCTCACGGCTCGCGGCGACCCACCACAGCCGGCTCGGTATCATGCTGCACAAGAAGAAGCTGCTCAATGATGCCCAGTTGCAGGAGCTGACCATGCTCCAGGAGCGGCGCAAGGAGCCGCTCATCACGCTGCTGCTCGAAAAGGACTGGGTGCCGGAGCGCCGCATCCGCGAGCTGCTCAAGATCGACATGATGATCGAGGAAGTCCAGCTCTCGGAATTCAGCGTCGATTCCGCCCTGACCGATCTGATTCCGCGCAGTTTCTGCATGCGCCAGGCCGTCGTCCCGCTCAAGCTTGAAGGTCGCCGCCTGCTGCTGGCCATGGCCGACCCGCTTGATGAAGGTCTGATCGACGAAGTCCGCTTTACGGCCGGCCTCGATATCAATGCAGTGACCGCCGACATCGCCGCGATCCGCAAGAAAGTCGATGAAATCTACGGCGGCGGCGAGGTCGATTTCAAGGAGCTGGAAACCCTGGTCAGCTCGCCTGACCCCTACGAAGGCATCGAGATCGTCATCGAGGAGGAAGATGCCGCCAAGCTCGAAGACCTGCTGCGCGACACCGAGACTCCCCCGGCCATCCGCCTGGCCAATGCGATCATTCTCGAAGCGATACGCCTGGGCGCCTCCGACATCCATATCCAGCCGCGCACCAAGAGTGTCATCGTGCGCTACCGGATCGACGGCGTCCTCGCCGACAAGATTCATATCCCGCATCATCTGCACCAATCGCTGGTGTCGCGCCTGAAAATCATGTCGGAGCTCGACATCTCCGAGCGCCGTCGCCCGCAGGATGGCCGCATTACGGTCAAGACGCCAATGCGCATGGTCGATCTGCGCATTTCCACGCTGCCGACGATCAATGGCGAAAAAGTCGTGATGCGCATCCTCGACCGCAATTCGACGGTGCATACCATCGAAAAACTCGGCTTCTCGAGCAACGACCTGCTCCGCGTCACCGACATGGTGGCCAAGCCACAAGGCATCATCCTCGCCACCGGCCCGACCGGCAGCGGCAAGACGACGACCCTCTACTCACTCCTCCAGCACGACGCCACTCCCGACAAGAACTACGTCACCATCGAAGATCCGGTCGAGTACTACCTCGACATGGCCGGCCAGGTACTCATCCGCGAAAAAATCGGGCTGACCTTTCCGGCCGTCCTGCGCGCCCTGCTGCGTCAGGACCCGGATGTCATCCTGCTCGGCGAAATCCGCGATTTCGACACGGCCGAAGTGGCTTTCCACGCTGCACTGACCGGCCACCTCGTCTATTCCACACTGCATACGAACTCGGCCGTCGCGACCATTGCCCGACTCTTCGATCTTGGCCTCAAGCCCTATGTCGTCGCTACCGCGCTGGAAGGCATCATCGCCCAGCGCCTGGTCCGCAACGTATGCCCGGCCTGCAGCCAGCCCGCGAAGCCCGATCCTGCCATACTGAATCGACTGGGCAGCGCTTTCGCTGAAGTTAAAGAAATATGGCGAGGGGAAGGCTGCAATGCCTGCCATGGGAGCGGCTACAAGGGACGCGTCGGCATTTACGAAATCCTGACCCTTGATGATGCACTGCGCGACTGCATTGGCAGTGGTGCCAGCGTTCTTGAAATCAGCCGTCAAGCCAGGGAGCGGGGGCTGCGTAACATTGTCCATCACGCCGTTGAACGGGTTCAGGCTGGCGCAACTACCCCGGATGAAATTCTTCGGGTTCTCGGCCCGATGACAGGAGAATACTGATATGGATGCTTTTGTTTGGGACACCCGCTTCGAAACCGGCATTCCTCTCGTCGATGCACAGCACAAGCATCTGGTCGAAGCGGTCAATATGCTGGGTAGCGAACTTCTTCTCGGCGATGTATCCGAAGAGCGCTTGCAGGAACTCTTCCGTCGCCTTGCGGAGTATGCCCGGCACCATTTTGCGGACGAAGAAAAAATGATGGGCGAACTGGCCGTCGATCCACGCCACCGCGACGAGCATATAGGCCACCATCGGCAGTTTGTCGAACAACTGGTCAGCCTCTGGAAATCCCGCGCCGCCATCGACAAGCCCGCAGAGGCCGTGCACGGCTTTCTTGCAGCCTGGCTGACCGTACATATTCTCGGCGAAGACCAGGCGATGGCTCGCCAAATGAGCAGCCTGCAAAATGGTCTGACTGCCAGCGCCGCCTTCGAGGCCGAGAAAAAGGCAGAAGATCCGGGAACAGCCATCCTTCTCGGTGCGCTTTCACGGCTCTATGCGCTACTTTCCGACCAAAACCGAACGCTGGCAAAAATAAACGAAAGCCTTGAAGAACGGGTCCAGGATCGTACCGCCGCACTGGCCAGCGCCAACATTCAATTAGCCAACGAACAAAAGGAACTGAAGGAACTGCTGCATAAGGTCGAAGAAGCTCAACAACAACTTCTGCAATCCGAAAAAATGGCCGCCATCGGTCAACTGGCAGCCGGCGTCGCCCACGAAATCAACAACCCGGTCGGCTTTGTCAATTCCAATCTGGGGACACTCAAGTCTTACGTTTCCCAGTTGCTGGACATCATCAGCGCCTACGAAGGGGGCAACCCGGAGGAAATTTCCGCGGCCCGCAAGAAAGCGGATATCGAGTTCCTGCGCGAAGACCTGCCCTCACTGGTCACCGAATCGCAGGAAGGTCTTAACCGGGTCACCAAGATCGTCAAGAACCTGAAAGATTTCTCCCACGTCGACCAGGCCGAAGCGCAGCAATTCGCCGATCTCAACGCGGCCATTGAAAGTACGCTCAATGTGGTCTGGAATGAACTCAAGTACAAGGCGGAAATCGTCCGCGAGCTGGGCGACATCCCGCAAGTCGAATGCATCCCCGCCCAGATCAATCAGGTCATCATGAACCTGCTGGTCAACGCCGCCCAGGCCATCGAAAATCAAGGCAAGATTTTCGTCCGCTCGGGGAGCGAAAACCAGCAAGCCTGGTTCGAAATCGAGGACACCGGGCAGGGCATGAGCGAAGAAGTACGCAACCGCATTTTCGAGCCCTTCTTCACGACCAAGCCGGTAGGCAAGGGAACCGGGCTGGGGCTGTCGATTTCCTACGACATCATCGTCAAGAAACATGGCGGCCACATGGATGTCACCAGCACCCCCGGCCAAGGCACCTGTTTCCGCATCTGGCTGCCGATACAGGGCAAGGCAGCAGCGTAAGTTGATGCCGTCGCGCACATGCAAAAGGCCACTTGCAGTGGCCTTTTGCATTGAATTCATGGTGCGCCCGACACGATTCGAACGTGCGACTTCTACCTTCGGAGGGTAGCACTCTATCCAGCTGAGCTACGGGCGCCGGGGAGGGGCGTATTCTACTACCTGGACAGCCCTGGCGTCCATGGCGCAAAAGGCGTCGTTGCAGGGCTGGCGAAGCCGTCACCGATTTTTTGCCCGGCCGGCAGGGTTGGTGGCTTGAGCGAACCGGTTTGCGGTGCATTCGCTGCCACAAACAACCACTCCGAATAGCGTTTTTTGTTGGCGAAGCCCGTATTGCTCCCCGAAAAGCCGACCAGTTTCATGGGCTGTCGATCCGACAGACTATGCACGCCAATGATTTGGCCGTCGGCCAGGGTTACTGTCCCCCAGCGCTCGTTGCCGGTCATCGGGTCGATGAATATCTTGCGCAGGTAGCGCCGGGGCAGTTTCGTATTGTTGTCGCCGAGCAACTCCTCCAGGCGCTTCGGGAAACGCCCGTTGGCGCCAAAACGTTCCAGCGCGCTCTGATATTGCTCACCGATGAAGAGCAGATCGGCTTCCTTTTCCCGCTGCAGGGTGGTCGACCAGAAATCGCCGACAACGCCGAGCGCCGCCCCCGTGATGGCCACCCACCACAACAGGGCAAGGTAGGTGAAACCGGCCTGCTTACCAGTTCCGGAACGGTGTGCCATCGCTTGCATTGCCTTCGGCCGAACTGAAAATATCGCCCACCGCGCCCTCGGCGCTTCTCGGCGGCACAAGTATCCAGGAGGTGCTGTCATCGACGAGCGGGTCGTTCGGCAGCTTGCGCAGGTATTTTTTCTGGATCAGCTCGTCCAGGCTATCGGGATAACGGCCGTTGTCGCCGTAAAACTTGTCGAGCGCATCGCGCGTCATCGCGAGATTGGACTTGAGAACCGTCTCCTTCGATTTCTCGACGCTCTTGAAATAACGCGGCGCGGCGATGGTCAGCAGCAGGGCAACAATCGACAGGACGACAACCAGTTCGATCAGCGTGAAGCCGAGCCAGGATGCGCGAGAGGGACGACGGGAAAATTTCACCATTTTCGGTACGGAACCCCATTCAAACCAGTCGCGGGCGAGCGCGAATAGACGTCAAAAACATCGCCATCATCCCGCGGTGCCTCGGGAGGACTCCGGTAGCTGCGCCGGCCCCAGGAGGCATCGGGCGAAACGGTCGGATCGCTGTTCATCGGATCCCTGGGGATCCGGCGCAGAAAGTAGATCTTGCGGTCCTTGTTCGGACTCTTGGCATCCACCACGCCGTCGGCCAGGATGGCCAGGTTGGGCGGATAGCCCGAACTGTCGACCTCGCTGGCGATCTTTTTTTCATCGACGGCTTTCTTGTAGGCATCCAGTGCCCCGCGTATCTGCCGCAGCGCCTCGCGCAGGTCGCGCTCCTTGCTGCGCTGGACGGCGAGTTCGGCCATGGGGAAAACCATGGTCGCCAGCAGGGCGACGATGGCCACCGTCACGATCAGTTCGATAAACGTGAATCCCGCGAAATGGCGCGGGAGTCTCAGCCGATTCATCGTTTGATCAAATCAATCTGATGGGCCGGCGGGCTGACCACCAGCAGGCCTTTTTGATCGTTGCCGACGGCCACAAACGAGGTCGGCGTCAGGGCCGACTTGCCGGGCGCAATCACCTTGAACTGGGCAACGGCGAGCGCACCGCCGGTCGTCGCCAGATTGTTGCCTTCCATTTGCAGAACGCCGAAGACCTGACCAGCACTCGGCTCGAATTCGCCCTTGAAGGTCGACTTGGCCGTCGACGGCTTGCCGAAGTTGCCTTCGATCACTTTAAGGGGCTGCAATTTATCCGTGTCATAGCGCAAGGCAAAACTCACCGCATTGACGCCCTTGTCGACGGCCGGGAAATCGATGGCGACAGAAATGGTATCGCCCACTCTGGCATTGGCCGGCGCCAGTATGCGCGGACGCAAGGTGCCGACCGGCGCGCTTGCCTGCGGCGCCACCGGAGCGGCATCGTCAGCCGCGGCTTCGGGTGCATTGCCGGGCAAAGCCGGCTGGGCGGGGGCCGGAGCCGGCTGAGCCGCCGGCGATTTGGCAGGCCCCTTCTGGAAGTTTTCGTAACGGACGGCGGATTCCGTGCCGGTCCACATCTCGACAATCTCCGCATCGCTGGTCTGGCTATTGCGCACGATACGCGGCGTGATGGCGAGGACGAGTTCACGGTTCTGCCAGTTGTCGCTCTGCACCCCGAACAGGCGTCCGACCAGCGGCACGTCGCCCAGTCCCGGCACTTTCTGGTTGCCGGCATTACTGCTCGACGAGCGAAGCAATCCAGCCAGAACCTGGGTTTCGCCATCCTTGAGGCGCAAGGTGGTGGTGGCATTGTTGGTCGTGGTGGCGTAGGCCAGGGTACCCGTCAGGGCATTTTCGTACTTGGTACCCAAATCGCTGACTTCGAGGGTTATCTTGATCGAGACCTCACCATCGCTGTAAACGTTGGGCTCGACTTCAAGTTTGATACCCGTATCGAGATACTGGATATTGGTGTTATAGACCGCAGCAGAGCCGCCGATACCTCCCGTCGATGGCACCGCAGCGCTGGAAATGATTGGCGTGCGATTACCGATCATGATGCGTGCTTTTTCCTTGCTCTTGGCGCGGATGCGCGGCGTTGCCAGAACGCGGGTATCGCCGTCGGTTTCCAGCGCCTTGATCGCCCCGCCGAGGCTGGGCAGGAAGCTGTAGAGTGGCGAGCCGCTCAGCACTGAGTTCAGTTCGCGCCGTGTATAACCGTCGGTATTGGCCGAGCCGGGATACAGCCAGTTCACCGTATGCGGCCAGTTGATACCCAGATCCAGGGTCTTTTTCCGGTCCAGATCGAGCAGTTGCACTTCGAGCATGACCTCCGGTTCAGGCAGGTCGATCGACGCCACGAGCTTTTCGGCCAGGCGGATGACCGCATTGGTATCGCGGACGATCAGGGTATTGGTCTTTTCATCGACATAGGTATCGCGCACCCGCAGGATGGTCTTCAGCATGCTCTGGACCTGCTTGGGGTCGGCATTGACGAGCACGAACTGGCGCACCTTGAGTTCCTGGTAGTCCTTGTTCTTGGCCGCTGTCGCCGGATAGATGAGGACCGAATTCGGCCCCAGGACGCGCTTTTCGAGCTGGTTCTGGAGCAGGATCAGATCGAGTGTTTCATCGACCGGCGAATCCTTGACGAAGATGGTGACCTTGATGTCGTTCTTGACATCCTTGTCGAGCAAAATATTGACCCCGGTCGCGCGGGAGATGGCATCGACCACCATCTTCAGGTTGGCATCGCGGAACTGCAGGGTAACCGGGCGGCGCCCCTTGATATTGAGGCTGGGGCCGGCGATGTTCTGGGCCAGATCGGCCTCGCCGAGGCGCTGGCGGAGCTGGTTGGCCTGCGGGTCGTTCGGTCGTTCGAGCAGGATCAGGCGCAGGACTTCCCGCGCGCCGTCGTTGTCGCCCTTGGCGTAACGCTGCTGGGCATCCTTCTGGTATTCGGCCAGGCGGCGGTCACGATCGAGTTCCCTGAGTCCGCCGGCGGCAGTAGGATTGCTGGCATCGAGCGAGAGGACGTGGCGGTAGTGTCCGGCGGCGCCGGCAAAATCGCCCTGAACGCGGGCGCTGTTGGCCTGGGTCAGCAGCCGGTTGATGCCCTGATCGCGCTGGCGCAGGTATTCGGCCTGAATGTCGGCATTCTTCGGGGCGGCCTCCGCCGACTCCTTGAGTTTGGCCAGGCCCTTGTCGAGCTGGCCTTCGAGGATCAGGTTAACCCCTTCGCGGCGCGACATTTCGCCGGCACAGCCTCCGACAAGGAGGATGACCGCGGCGAGCGAGAGCAGTTTGAATCTCATGGGAGGAGTGCGCATAGTTTTCATCGTTTCAGGTATCGACATCAGTCAGAACCCACAGGCAGGGATTGTTTGATATTGAGCGGCAGATAGGTAATGCCGAGGTCGCCGCCCTGTACGCCATCAATACGGTAGGTATCGGCAATGACTTCGCCGACCGCGACATTCAGGACGCGGTTGCCGCGCGACAGGATGAACAGTTGTGTCTTGCCATCGATATATTTGCCAAGGTAGACAAAAGGCAGCGGCGGCGCCGTGGGTGGCGGCGGAGGTGCTGGCGGGGGCGGCGGCGGAGGGGGTGGCGGCACGTACCAGGAGAAGCTCTTGAAGACATCCGGCACGTCGGCGACGGCGACGCGTTCGATGACCTTGAGCGCCGGTCGGCTGCCGCTGACGGCATTGTCGCCGGGGCGCGCACTGGCGGCCGGTGCCTTGGCGGATTTTTCGACGGGCAGGGACAACTCGTCTTCCGGACCGAACCAGATGAGCAGGCCGGTGATCAGCGCCAGCGCAGCAACGATCAGGCGATTGCGAGTTTGCGCGGTCATGGTGCCGGCTCCAGGTACAGAAGGAAGACAAGCCGGGCTTCGATGGCGCCTTCACCGACGTTTTCACGCTTCATCTGGAGGCTGTCGAGCGCGATGGCCGGCGTCGAGGCCAGGACATCGGACATGAACTTGCGGAGTTGCGGGTAAGTCGCCTTGATCGGGAAGGTGATCCGGTACTGGTTCAAACGGCCGACCTGGGCCCGCTGCAGGGAATATTCACCGGTCTCCAGCTTGATGCCGTCATCCCTGGCCGAGGCGTAGATTTTATCGAGCCAGTCCGGGATGGTGTTTTCGGCCGGAAAGCCCTGGTAGAAGAGAGCCAGTTGTTCAGCGGGGGAATAATTGACCGCTTCGCCCGACTGCGTCTTGAGGCGCTCCGACTCGCGGGAGGCCTTGGCCAGCCGCTCGTCGAGACTGGCCATTTCTTCATGGCCGGGCAGGATGATGGTCAGGGCAGCAAAGACCGCAACGAGGGCCATCAGGATGCCGGCCCAACCCGGCCACCCCAGGCGGGACAGGCGATAAACGAGAACGCGCAAGGCCAGACTCTGTTTCATCATCGCTCCACCCAGCCGGCCGTGACCCGGAAACGCACGGGATTTTCGCGATCCTGGCGATTTTCCTGATGCGCATGGAGGATCACGTTGGTGAGAAAGTCGCGGCTTTTCAGATCGTTGATAAAAGCCAGCATTTCGTCAAAATTCTTGGCCTCGACAAACAGCGTGATTTCACGCCGAACCGCATCCGCCTCGACGGAGAGCAGGCCGACCGGCCGGTCCACCTGCGCCTCGAGCATGCCGAGCAGGTCGCCCCAGGGGTTGTTGAGTGCCGTCGATACCTTGATCGCCCGATTCCACTCCTCGGGAATCTGCTGGCCGTCGAAACGCACGCCCTTGGGCCTGCCTGCTTCGATTTCGGCGGCCGACTGGCGAAGTTTGGCTGCCACCTCGCGGCCATGTGCTTCGGTCTCCTGCGAGACGACATAGGCCCAGGCCGCAACCACGACGAGGACGATCAGGCCAAGGCCGCCGAGCGACCACGACAAGGCCCCCGGAAAAGCATGTTGGCGAATGAAATCGAGGCGAATCCGTTCCATCGTCAGGCCACCCAGGCAAAGGCATAACGGTTATCTTTGAGGGCGAGTCCGGCCAGCATCTCACCCAGCTCAAGTGGCACCAGAACCAGGCCACCCTGCGCCGGCCCGGCCGGCAGCTTGCAGCCCGGCGCAAAGAGCAGGACGCGACCGCCGGCCAGCTCTTCACCAAGCATCAATGTTTCGTCGGCGATGATTTCGCGCCAGCCGGCCAGCCCATCCTCAGCCACCCGCCGGCTGCGCACCCAGCGCCAACCCTTGCGGTCGCGTAGCAACAAGGTGAGCAGACCGGATTCATAGGACAGGAACCAGGTCGGCTGGTGACTATCGAAGGACGAACGCCAGTAATCGACGGCCGAGACCAGGCTGGTGCTGACCGAAACCAGCTCGCCGCCAGCTTTCTTGACCTCTTCGCCTAGTTTTTCCAGCAAGGCGGCATCGATCGCCGCGGCAATCCGCGGTTGCCCGGGGGCTTCGTCGCTGAGTGCGATGTGCCACTGATCGACCGCACTGCCGTAGGTCTGGGTAAAGGCAAAGCGGGCAAAGCCCAATTCTTCGCGCAGGTTCTGCAAACCCTCTTGCCAGGGGAAAAGCTGATAGCGGACGAAATGGTTGCTCAGAACAATCTCGACCGCGCCGCCCGCTTCGGCCAAAACCGCCTGGAGGGTAGCAAAGTCCGGTCCTGTGAGGCTACCGGGGGCCGCAGCGCTATCTTGCTGAAAGGACGCCTTGACGCGCCCCGCCCCGAAACGCGGGCGGACCAGGGAAAAAGCCCCGGTCGGCGCAAGGAAGATCGTCGTGCGATTAATCGACAAAAGTGACACGGTTGATTTCGCTTAAAGTGGTGATGCCCTGGCGAACCAGCTGCAAAGCGGCATCGCGCAGGAACAGGGTGCCGTTTTCCTTGGCTGCCTTCTTGATCTGGCGAATCGGCGCCCGGGCAATGATCAGTTCGCGGATCTCATCGTTGAGGGTGAGGATTTCGGCAATCGTCGTCCGCCCCTTGTAGCCGCTCCCCCGGCAGTGGCCGCAGCCCTTGCCGGCGCGGAAGGCAAAGTCGGCCACTTCCTCGCGGCCGAGCCGGGAAGCGACGAGCAATTCGTCCGAAGGATGGTCGTCACCGACGCACTGGGGACAATTCACCCGGACCAGGCGCTGGGCCAGGATGCCGTTGAGCGCCGAAACGAAACTGTAGGGATCGACTTCCATGTGCATGAAGCGACCGAGCACATCGAAGACGTTGTTGGCGTGCACCGTGGTGAACACGAGGTGGCCGGTCAGCGCCGACTGGATGGCGATGTTGGCCGTTTCCGGATCGCGGATTTCACCGACCATGATCTTGTCTGGGTCGTGGCGCAGGATGGAGCGCAGGCCGCGGGCAAAGGTCAGGCCCTTCTTTTCATTGACCGGAATCTGCAGAACCCCATGCAGCTGGTACTCGACCGGGTCTTCGATGGTGACGATCTTTTCCTCGCCACTGTTGATCTCGGAAATGGCGGCATAGAGCGTCGTCGTCTTGCCGCTGCCGGTCGGGCCGGTGACCAGGAACATGCCGTAGGGCTCGCTGGCCAGGTGGCGCAGGCGCGCCGCCGTCGGGGCATCGAAACCCAGGCTGGTCAGCGTCAGTCCGTCGATCTTGTCGGTCAGCGACTGCTTGTCGAGGATACGCAGCACGGCATCTTCGCCGTGAATGCTGGGCATGATGGAAACCCGCAAGTCGATTTCCTGACCGCCCAGACTGACCCGGAAACGACCGTCCTGCGGCACCCGGCGCTCGGCGATGTCGAGCGCCGACATGACCTTGATACGCGACACCACCTGCTGCGCGAGATCGGCCGCCGGCACCGTGCCGACGGTATGAAGCACACCATCGAGTCGATAGCGGATGATCATGCCACCGGCTGTCGTTTCCAGGTGGATATCGGAGGCGTCGGCCCGCAAGGCATCGTAGATGGTCGAATTGACCAGGCGAACGACGGGGCTGGCGTCCTCGGCAATGCCGCGCAGGCTGAGTTGCTCGACCGAGTGATCGGTCGTCTGGTTGCCGGCCGCTTCCGGCATGGCCGTGTCGATAGCCCGGATGCCGTCTTCCTGCAGCGATTGCCAGGCATGGATATCGGACTCGGCCGCGACGCAGACGGTCAGCTCGGCCCCGGCCCGGTGCTCGGCCCACGAGAGCAGGCGGACGTCGAAGGGGTCGGCCAGGACAAGTACCAGATGGCCCGCTTCGTCGCGGAAGAGGTGGCAATTGCGCGCCATGCCCTCGGCCAGCGACATGATGTCGAAAACCGGCTGCATGAGCCGCAATTCGGCCATGCCGACCAGGCGCTTGCGCGCCGTCGCCGCCAGTGCAGCGGGGAAAACCAGCTCGGAGAGGCCGCATTCTTCAGCCAGCACGCGGATGAAGCTGCGCCCGCTGGTTCCCGCCAGGCGCCGGGCTTCGCTGATCAGGCTGAGAGAAAGGGGAGTAACGGTCATGTTATTGGAGAGTCCCGGCCAGTTCGAAAATCGGGAAGTACATCATCACCACAATGACGCCGATGACCACCCCGATGAACACCATGAGCAAGGGTTCGAACAGGCGGATGAACCAGTCGACCCAGCGCGAAATTTCTTCATCGTAGAAGGCCGCAATGCGCTCCATCATTTCACCCATGCGCCCCGAGCGCTCGCCGACACGCAGCATGCGCAGGGAAACGGGGGTGGTCAGATCGAAGGCTTCCATGGCGACTGAAATCGGCGTGCCCTGCCGCACTTTTTCGCTGGCCTCCCTGAGACGCAGACGCAAACTGCCGTGCAGGAGGTCTTCGGTCATCGAAAACGCCGTCATGATGGACATCCCGCTTCGTAGCAACATGCCGAGCGTACGATAAAAGCGGGCCAGTTGATAGATTCTGAAGTGCTCTCCGATACTCGAGAACGACATCAGTCGCTGAAGCAGCATGGCCCGCGTCGCCGGGCGCGACAACCAGAAGGCCATGAGTGCGACAAAACCGACCGTGCCGAGCAGCACGCTGCCGCCATGCTCGCGAACGAGCCGCCCCCACTGGATGAGGAGGCGCGACATGAGCGGGATATCGCCGCCCAGATCCTCGAAAATCTTGGCAAAACGCGGGACGACGTAACTGAGCAGGAAAATGATGACAAGCAGGCCCGAACCGCCGAGCAGGGAGGGATAAATGGCGGCGCTGACCACCTTTTTCTTCACGATGTCGAGTTGCGCCTGATAGGCGACATAGCGGCTGAGCGCCTCCTGCAGGTCGCCGGATTTTTCACTGGCGCGCACCGTGGCGACATAGAGCGGCGGGAAGACCGAACCCAGCTTCTCGAGGGACTGCGAAAACGACATGCCCTCGTAAAGATTCTTGACCAGTTGTTCGAGCAGGCGCTGGCGCTCCGGCTTCGATTCCTTTTCCTTGAGCGTTTCGACCGCTTCGACAACCGGCAGGCCGGCCTCAAGCAGGGTCAGCAACTCCTGGCTGAAGAGGGCCAGCGGAAAGTTTTTGCCCTCTGCCCCCCGCAAGCGTGACAGCGAGTGGGCGCGCTTGATGCCGATCACCGTCAGCCCCTGCTGACGTGCCGAGGCCTCGGCCGCCTCGGAGGTCGCGGCATCCAGCGTCAGGACCGCCAGGTCGCCCCCCTGACGGATCGCGCGAATCTCGAAGACCCCCATGGCCAGCCGTTCCGGCCTATTCCCAGTTCACCACGTCGGCGGCTTCGCCGGCACCACCGGGTGCGCCATCCTTGCCGTAAGACAAGAGATCGTATTCGCCATGTTCGCCCGGACGCTTGTACACATAAACGTTGCCCCAGGGATCGAGCGGCACGGCCTTTTTCAGATAGGGGCCGTCCCAGCGCTTCTCGTTGGCCGGCTTCTGGGTCAGCGCCCCGAGGCCCTCTTCCGTCGCCGGATAGTGGCCGGTATCGAGCCGGTACTGGTCGAGTGCCTTGCCGAATCCATCGATCTGCGCCTTGGCGGCCTTGACCTCGGACTTGCCCACCTGCTTGAAATACATCGGGCCGACATAGCCGACCAGCAAGCCGATAATGACCATGACCACCAGCAGTTCTAGCAGCGTGAAGCCGCGTTGCAGCCTGGCCGCCGCATTCTGCCTGAAATGCCCCAAATCAATTTTCAACTTGCCACCCCTTGTTTATAGCGCGCTGATCAATCCGCCGAGCCTGAAGGCATCAGTTCTTCTTCATCTTCTCGCGATAAATGCCCAGCAGTTCGTCCGAACTGGCCATCCCCTCGATACGCACCCACTGGCTGCCCGGCGCCGCACGGAAGAATGTCACGGCAATGTGATTCATCTTGTCGCCGCGATAAGCATCGAAAGCTTTCTGGACCGCAATGCTGTTCTTGACTGTTCCGGTGTAGAACTGCCAGCCCGGTGCCGCATCGAACTTCTTGGCATAGGCCTGCAATCTCGCCGGCGTATCATATTCCGGATCGATCGAGACCGAAACAAAGTTAACTGCAGCCCCGTCCTTGATCAGCTTCTGCTGCAGGCTGGCAAACACCTGGGTCGTCATCGGGCAGATCGCCGTGCACGAGGTATAGATGAAATTCACGAAGACCGGGCCGGAGACGTTGAGCTCCTTGTCGAGCGTGCTCTTGGCCCCGTCCATACGGGTCATTGCGATGGCCGACATCTTGTAGGCGGCTTCTGACTGGCTCACCGCCTTGGCCGGTTCGGCATGATGGTGGTGGTGATGGTCATGCTCGCCAGCCTGGGCAAGACCGCCCATGCCCAAGGCCAGACTGACACCCAGGACGGTAATCATCTGCTTGACGCCAGCGCTGCTCACCAGGCGAAATGATTGCGAAGCCAAACGCTTGTTCTTATGAATAGTCACAAAACCCTCTCTTTCGTTGAATGATTGCCATCCGCGCGTGCCGGATGCGATTAATAGCCCATGGTTTTCTGATAGGTCGCCCGGTCGGTTGCAATGTAGCGACGAACGGCAGCCGGATTCTCGACCGCGGCCTGCGTCCGATTGACGACGCCGGTTGCCGCCTCCTGGACCATGAGATTACGGTATTTTTCCTGGTTGGCGGTTGATCCCGTATCGGCGGTGGACGGTACCGCCTGCTCGGTTCCCGGCCGCGGATTCGGCATGATGGCATTGTTTTCCGGACTGGCAGTTGGCATGACGGTCGCCTTCGGCACATTGGGGGCGGCGCTTCCGCCTGACCCCGGAAGCGGATTGCCGTCGGCCGAATAGCCACCCTCGGAAGCACCGCCGCCGGCGTAACCGACACCCGAGTAATTGCTACCGGCAGCACTGCCCGTTGAAGAGCTTGCGCCGATGGCACCGATTGCACCACCGCGCTGGCCATCGCCTTCGTTGCGCTGGCGATCATTCTGAGCCCGGCGCTCAGCACGTTCGGCCGGATCGCCCGGATCGTCATTGCGCGAGGCGGTATCTGTGCGATCAGCCGCGACCGACCCTGACGACTCTCCCTTGGACTTGTCCTGGCTCTCGACCAGCAGTTCCGCATCTTCATCGTCGTTCAGGTTGCTCAGCTCGAGCGAACCGCCATCATTCTTTTTCAAGGTGATGGCGCCCTTGCCGGCAGACGCCTTTTTCGGCTGGACTTCGGCTTTGACGGGGGCCAGCTTTTTTGCCGCAACATCCGGCTTTTCTGCCGCCATCGCTGGGGAAATGAGCAGCGACAAGGCGCCGACACAAAGCAATTTCAAGGCAACGGGTTGCATGGCATTCCACCTCTTTTCACAACAAATCAACATGGGCATGAGCGGGTTCATGGCACCAGCCAGTCCGTCACGGTCACGAGGGCATCAGTGCCCTGGCTGCCATAACGCACGATATAGGCGCCCTTGGACGCAAAGTTCTGCCCCGCCGCGAGGCTCAGACGCGGATAAACAGTCGTCCCCGCCTGGTCGGCCATGCCTTTTTCAGCCTGGCCCAGGGCCAGCAACTCTTTCGTTTCAGGCCGCGACGAGCCAACTGCGTTCGAGCCGCGCAGGGTGCTGCGTCCGAGGACGCTGCGGTCACGCACTTCCTGCTCCGCCTTGCTGCCTTCGCGGTAAGCCACCATATTGACGGTGCGCTCCATGAGGTAGTCGCGATACAGGTTGTTCAACATGTCCGAAAGCGTGTCGGTGACAAAATTCAGGGCAAAGAAAATCTCCGACTGCAGCGGCTCGTTGACCAGCTCGACCTTGACCTGATTAAGCCAGGAATTGAGCGTGGCGACGTTGGCGCGGCGCTTTTCGGGCAATTCGTAGGGGTAGATCAGACGTGCCGACTCGCGCCAGGCATCCGGCACATTGCCAGCCTCACCATCGTTGAGACGCCCGGAGAAGAAAACCTGCTGCACCGCTGGCGCCGCGGTTGCCTTCAAGGCCTTTACGGCGGGGGTGCGCAGCCACATCATGACGACGTCGTTCTTGTTCAGATCAGCCAGCGCCGAGGCCAGGCTGGACTTGCTCATGCCGGCCAGGGTGCGCGTTTCAACGCGAATGCCACTGTCACGCAGGCGCGCTTCGACACGAAGCGCCGCCGCGCTGCCGACGACATCGCCGGCATGGACCTGCACGAGGCGACCGGGCCGCGGCGCCGGCTGGCTTTTCAGGTACTGGGCGAGAACTTCAGCCTCGAGCAGAACACCGCGGGAAAAATAGACGGGATATTCGGCGCCATCGGCATCCGGCGGCAGATCGACGCTGGGGAAGAGGCAGGGAATGGCCTCACGCTGACAGAAAGCATCGACCGGCGCCCAGGCGCCATCCGAGACGCCCGAAAGGACAGCAAAAACCGGGGTTTCGCGATAGAAGCGGACCAGCTGGTCGTCCCAGGTCTCCGGGGCACCCTGCAATTCCCAGACATGCATCTTCCACTTCCGCCCCGATTTGAGCATCATTTCGGCCGGCGTGCTCATGTAGCGGCGTCCGGGACGGGTACTGTTGTTCTTGAAGCGCACCATGGCCGTGGTCATATCGACCAGTGCGGCCTTTTTCTCCGGCGAGACGCCGGGCGCGACGATGGTGGCGAAAGTCAGGGTGTCAGCCGTGACACCCGGCGACCACACGGTCGACAGGTTCTTGAGGTAAGCCACCAGGCCGCGCAATTCATCTTCGCTGAACGGGTAGCGCGGCATCAGGGCATGCATTTCGCGCCCCGAGACATGCACACCGTCACGGACAGCCTTGGCAAAGCTGGCATCGGAATACGGCTCGTGGAGACGATTGAAGCTCTTGCCGCGACGCGGGTCCATGGTCGCGATGACGCGCTCGGTACCGCTGAAGAGCGCGGTACCGGTAATCGGTGCCACCAGCACCTCACCTTCGACCGAGCCCATGCCGCTGCGCCGGTGGCAGGTGATGCAGGCCGCCGCTGCGCCGCTGACCTGCTCATTGCCCAGGCGCGTGCCAACCAGCGGCTGGCCGGAGGGCAGACGTCCATTCACATAGATGTCCCGCCCGATTTCAAAATCTCCGGCCGATGCCGAAAAAGAAACCGCGGCGAACAATGCCAACGCGAAGGAAACCACCACTTTTTTTCCGGCCATTTCGCTTGCTCCCGAGCTTATTTGATTTCCAGAAGTTCCACTTCGAAGATCAGCGTGTCGTTCGGGCCGACATCGCTGCCGACGCCGCGCTCACCATAGCCCAGTGCCGACGGGATGAAGATCTGCCATTTGGCACCGGCCTGCATGGATTTCACGGCATCGCGGAAACCGGCGATCATCTGGTTCATCTTGAGCGTGGCCGGGCGATTGGGCAGGGTCGCATCGAATTCCGAACCGTCGAGCAAGGTGCCGCGGTAATGGGCGACGATGGAATCACTGTCGGTCGGCTTCGGGCCGGAACCGGCACGAATGACGCGGTACTGGACGCCGCTCGGCAGCACATTGACGCCTTCGCGGGTCTTGTTGGTAGCCAGGAACTCCTCGCCCCTGGTGCGATTCCTGACCGAGGCTTCGCGTTTGTTGGCGACCATTTTCTGGCGCGCGTCGTTCATCAGGACTTGCATGAGCTGACGGGTTTCCTTGTCGGAAATCAGCTGGCGCTCGCCGGAAAATCCGTCCTTCAGGCCCTGAATGATGATGTCCATATCGACATCTGCACCGTCCCTCTTCAGATTCTTGGCCGTCTGCAGACCAATGGCGTAACTGGAGCGCGCCTTGTCGGTGCTCAGGACGGGAGTTTCCTGCGCCGCCAGCGAGGCGGAAGCGGTCATGAAACACAGGGAAAGCAGCACTGGAATTCGTAATTTGTTCATCATTTTTATTCCAAGTTATATCCGTAAAAATGTTACAGCAATTCTCATAAGTACCGGCGAAAAAAAAGCCACTCCGCCGCTAGGCGAAGTGGCTTTGACTAGCCTAAATCAAGGCTGTGTGAAGGTGACGGTATGCGAACCCCTACCGTTGGCCCCGACAGCTTCCACTGTAAAGGTCCAGACGTCGCCAGCAACCGCAGTCGCCGTCAGAGCAGCTACGTTGAAGCTACCGGCATTGGCAAGTGCTGTACCGACCAGCGTCTTGGCACCAGCGCCCTTCGTCACGAAGATCTCGTACTTGAACTCGGTTTCGGCATTGTCGATCCAGTTCAGTGCTGCGACAGTGGAAAGAACGCTCAGCGGACTGTTGGTGATGCCCGGTGCAGCAGGAGCAGCATCGTTCGGATCGAACACCATCGGACGCATGAAGTCATTCTCTTCGTGGCCGAGGATGTGGCAGTGCCAGACGTATTCCCAGTTGTAGTTCGCGATGTCGTTATAGACGACTGCCGGGTTGCCCGTGGCAGCATCGATCTGGGTGAAACCGGTCATCGCATAACGCGGCTGGGTCGGATCCATCAGACGCTCGCTGCGCGGCAGGCCAAAGCCCTTACCCGGAAGCGCGGTCTGCTTCTTGGTCAGCGGATCCCAAGTAATTGCCCCGCCGGCGGTTGTCGGACGCTTGGCGCGAACGGCGACCACCACATCTTCCAGCGGATTCATCGCGATGGTTTCCTTCCAGCCCAGCTCGTTGGCCTTAGGCGGCTTGATCGTGCCGTCCCAACCAATACGATTGACCAGCTGCAGGTTGGCGAGGTGGAAGTGCACCGGGTGGGTATCCACGCCGTTGTGCGTAATCTTCCAGATCTGCGTTTCGCCATCCTTCAGCAGTTCGGTAGCCGGATCGATGTAGGCAAGCGGAATCGTCGTCTGAACCATGGCGCTGGTGAAGGGCATTTCAATACCCAGCGTGGCGTTCATGCGGCCGTAGTTCGGTTCGAACAGTTCCTGGATCGCCTTGTTGTGGATCGCCAGACGACCCTTGGTGGCAGGCGTTGCCTTCGCCGTGGCAGTCGCCGGGATGACATCCAGCGGAACAGCACCAACCGGCGGATCAATGGTGATCGTCGGGTTAGGGCCATAACCGGTACCCGGCTTGGCTACGGTCACAGCAGCAACCGTACCGGTCGCAGCAGCACGGGCCGGCGTAACCAGCGGCGCACCATTCACACCGATACCGCGCAGATTCACGGAAACCAGGCTCATGTCGGTGTAACCGCGACCACCCGCCAGGTCAAGACGACCCGGCGTCGGCGAGGTCAGCTCGACGCGATCAACGCCACCCAGAAGCTGGATGCTGGCGCCCGAACCTGTACCGGCCGGATCACTGAAGAACACCTGCGGCATGACGGTGTAACCTGCCCCCTCGTCGCCGGGAGCAATGGTAAGCCCGGTAATTACACCATTCTCGATGGTTGCCGTCGCCTTGGCACGCTTGACCGTCGCCGTGTCCACGCTGCCATTGTGATACCAACCTTCAGGAGCACCGATCGTCACCGTGGTACCGGCTGAGTAGCCCGAACCACCGGAAATGATCTGCTTGCCCGTGATCTTCATGAACGCAACACCGGTTGCACCACTACCCGGCGCCGGCGAGATGCTGCCCGGCGGAACGAGGGTGTTGATGCTGACCACAGGCGCATTGACATAGCCCGTACCCGGATTAACGATGCTGATCTTGTCGATCTTGAGGACGGCATTGACTTCAGCGCCTACACCCGGCTCGCCAGGCGCACCCACCGTGACCTTGGGCGGCTTGATGTAGCCATGACCTGAAGTCAGAAGTTCAACCCCGGCCAGGAAACCTTCCGCATTGGCGATATCGAAGTCGAAAGTCGGCTGTTGCAGGGTGCCGGTAGCGATCTTGGCATACTGATCAACCGTGGCGATGCCCGGCCAGGCGGCGTTGTAGGCCATCTGCGGAACGATCGGCTTTTCCTGCGATGCGGCATAAGCCTGGGGCAGTTCGGTCTGCAGCTTGACCATGTTGAAAGCGGCGGCCGGCGTCTTGTTGGCCACGCGAATCTGCATGATCGTGCGGGTGTTCGGACCAAAACCAACCTGCGTCGGCATGGCGCCACCGGACAGGTAGTCGTCGTACGGTGCCGGATTGGTCTTGTCGACGTGGAAGTCGATACGCGGATCGTAGGCCGGAACCGGAGCCGGTGCATCGTTGTAGACAATCAGGGTCTTGCCAGCAAATCTCGAGAAGTCGATGATGATGTCGGCACGCTCGGCCGCACCCATGAGCAGGCCATGCTCGTTGATACCGAGCACGGTGATGCTGCGACGACCGTATTCAAAGTTGACCGGCGTCGAGGGAATATCAACCGGCGCCGGCAGGAAGCCGCCTTCGGTACCGATCTGGATGATGTTCGGACCAATCCACTTCGGATCCGGATTCGGGACACCGCCGGCACGACCGTCAGGCTGACCCCAGCCGGTACCCATGATGCCGCCCGCAGTCGGGAAAGTGGCCGCACTGGTATTGAACGGCACGAAGTTGACTTCGGTGTTGCAACGATTGCCCGAAGTACCCGGCGTGCTGCCCGAACACTGGTCCTTGTCGGCAACGTACAGACCGAGGTTCAGGAAGCGGTCATTGGTCGCATTGAGGACGCGGAAACGATAGGCCTTCGGATCGACCGTCAGGTACGGATAGGCCGTACCGTTGATGACCGGCGTATCGAGGAAGGCTTCCGGCGTCGTCGTGACGTCGCCGTATTCGCCGCTCGGCAGGTTGTAGAGGGACGGGAAAACCGGCCAGAAGTACGGGCCCCAGTCCCAGCGACCGACCGGGTTGGTGCCGTCACCGGACGAGGGATCCTGGTTCAGTTCATAGACGTGCGGGAACCACAGGTCACCTTCCTGGCCCCAGGCTGCGGTATTCCAGCGGGAATCCTGCAATGCGATATCCTTGGGAACGAAAGTCTTTTCCTGGATGATCAGCGGAATGGTGCTGGCGGCATTCGGAATGGCGCCGCTGGCGACCATGGCCTGCTCTTGCGGATCGGTAATGATGTAGCCTGCAGCTTGACCGGAATAAACATTGACACGGGTCAGACCGGCCGTGTGGTCATGGTAGAACATCAGGCGGGCGCTCTGGTTGTTCGGGAAGTAGTAGGTCATGGCACCCGGGCCCGGATCCGGCATGTCCGGAACATTCTGCGTCGAAGCGCCACGGGCGAATTCCTTCATGCCGGCAGCCTTGAGGGCGATTTCGTCAGCCTTCGGCGCGATCCACTGGTGCGGCGTACCGTCGCTGATCCACGGGGTGTCGCCACCATGCAGGTGAATCTCGGCACGGTTCTGGAGGAACATCGTGGCGCCATCGGGGCCAAGACCGGCGCCCATCAGGGTGCGGTCGACCGGGATGAAGAGGTCGCCATTGCGCGGAGCAATAAAGGTCGTCTTGCCATCAGCACCGACCACCGAAGCCGACTGGCCGGCCGGCAGCAGATTGACAAACTTGACTCGCACCGGCGTACCACGGGCCGTCGCGATGATCGGGCCGAGGTAATGCGGCTTCGGCCAGGTCAGATAATTGCCGCTGCCATCCTTGGTGACGGGATTGGCCGGATCGTTCAGCTGAACGTAGCCACGCAGGCGGGTCGGCTTGATCAGGTCGGAGTGCATGTACTCTGTGTACTCGACGATACCGATTTCGTAGTAGTCGGAACCCAGGTAGGTGGCCTTGTCAGCCACGGCGACCGGAATACACTTGTTGATGACGGCGCCAGCGGCGTTCTTCGTCACATCCAGGTACTTGCCGGCGGGGCTCAGACCCTTGCCAACCGCACAGACACCTGGCAGCGGATCGACGAACTTGCGCAGCGCCTTGCCGGTATTGATGGTGGGGATACCGACCTTGGTGAACGGCGCAGCACCCGGCTGAGCAGCCGCGATCAGCGCATTGTTCAAGGCCACCGGATCCAGACGCAAACCCGACGGGCTGTGCGCATAGAAGGTGTCTTTCATGACCGGACCAGTAGGACCATCCGGATAGGTGGAAACACCCTTGCCAGGACCGGCAAAGGCCGCCTGGGCAATCACGCTCAGCATGACCGCCGAGGCCAGCGGCCTGAGACGGAAGCTGACTGTTTTCTGCTGTACTTTTCGACGCATAGTAGAAACCCTCATTTTAAGAAATCGAAACGCGCTTTGATCCAAACCCCGGGTACTAACTGAAACCCAGGACTAACTCAGCGCTGCCACCTGCCGCACAGCCCCCGAAACCGGCAAGCGACCTGAACATTCATTACACTTTGGCAATACTGTTGCGTCATTTTGCCGCACCCCAAAATTAGTTCCCGGTAATAATTCACACATCACCCCATTTAAATATGCGAAAAAACTTATTCCGTTAATAATCAATGTCTTGAAAGATTAAAATAGATAAATAACAAATCCGTGAAATACATCTCACATGGGAAACAGCTTCATGTTTACACTGTCAGGCATCAGTCATTTGCCGCAGCGCACCATGCCCAAAAACCCGTCCCTATCGACAAGTAGCCATTTGCGCCGAGCTTCAGTCGCCAGCCTGCTGTGGCTGGCCCTGCTGCCGTCGGCTCATTGCGCCGATGGCGACAACATCTATCAGCGCAAGGGAATGGATGGCGCGATTGCACTGAGCAACATTCCCGAGGGCGATGACTACCAGTTGCTGATTGCCGCCCCGTTTGCCAAAGCGGCAATGGGCTTCGTGCCGAACTATGCGTCGATCGCCAATGTCGGCACGCTGACCAGCCGGATTCTTCGCTTCAAGGACATGGTCGGCTCGGCGGCGCAGTCCAAGCAGGTCGATCCGCGCCTCATCCACGCACTCATTTCGGTCGAATCGGGCTACAACCCGCAGGCCATTTCGCCGAAGGGCGCCGTCGGCCTCATGCAGCTCATGCCGGCCACGGCCCGGCGTTACGGCGTAACGGACATTCGCGATCCGCGCCAGAACATCGAAGGCGGCGTGCGCTATTTCAGCGACCTGCTTCGCATGTTCAACCAGGATGTCTCACTGGCCCTGGCCGCCTACAATGCCGGTGAAAACGCCGTGCTCAAATACGGCCGGCAGATTCCGCCCTACCAGGAGACGAAAGCCTACGTCCCCAAGGTGCTGGCGCTCTACGAAAAGCTGAACAGCCTGAAAATCTAGGCGCGGGCAGCAAAAACTCAATCGAAGTAGGTGCGTGCCGTTTCAAAGCGACGGGCGAAATAGCTGTCGCCGAGGCGGTCTATGCGTACCTTGCCGTTGGTCGACGGAGCATGGATGAAACGCGCATCCCCAATATAGATACCGACATGCGACAGCGGGCGATTGAGGGTATTGAAGAAGACCAGATCACCCGGCCGCAATTCGGCACGCGCAATCGGCCGGCCATTGCGCGCAATGTCGGCGGCACTGCCCTGGACCTTGAGACCAGCGGCCCGGTCGTAGATATAGCTGACCATGCCGCTGCAATCGAGCCCGGCCTCGGGATTACGGCCACCAAAGCGATAGCCGGTATCGAGCAGCCCCATGGCGTAGAAAACCACTTCATTGCCCTTGGCGCTGACCGACGGCGAGGCTTGCGCTATAGTTTCCGTCGCATCGGATGAACGCGGCGCCGGGGCGCTGCAGCCCACCAGCAACAAGGCGGACAGGAACATCGGGATCAGGACGGGAATGCGCATCGAGCCAGGGTGCTTTCTTGGAACAATCTTCAACTTACCGTTTCTACAGGAATTTTCAAGGCCATGAATTTAACGAACTCGCAATTGCTGCGTACCGGCAACCTGATTGGCGGAAACTGGGTCGGCGCCGATGACGGCGGCCGGCTCAGCGTCATCAACCCGGCCAACGGTGAAAAACTGGCTGACGTACCCTTGTGCGGCGCGGCCGAAACGCAACGGGCCATCGCTGCGGCCAACGCCGCCTGGCCGGCCTGGCGAGCGCTCACTGCCAAGCGCCGCGCCCAGTTGCTTCAGGCCTGGAACCGCCTGATCCTGGAAAACGCCGACGACCTGGCCCGCCTGATCACCGCCGAATGCGGCAAACCCCTGCCCGAAGCCAAGGGCGAAGTGATTTATGGCGCCTCCTTCATCGAGTGGTTTGCCGAAGAGGGCAAGCGCACCTACGGCGAAAGCATCCCCAGCCCGGCCTCGAATACCCGCCTGATCGTCATCAAGCAGCCGATTGGCGTCTGCGCGGCGATCACACCGTGGAATTTCCCGCTCGCCATGATCACCCGCAAGGTCGCCCCGGCCCTGGCCGCCGGCTGCCCTGTCGTCGTCAAGCCGGCCGAAGCGACGCCCTTGAGCGCCCTGGCCCTGGCCGTCCTGGCCGAGCAGGCCGGTTTTCCAGCCGGCGTTTTCAATGTCGTGACCGGCCAGCCGGCCGCGATCGGTGGCGAACTGTGCGCCAACCCCATCGTCCGCAAACTGTCATTCACCGGTTCGACTGGCGTCGGCCGGCTGCTCATGGCGCAATGTGCGCCGACCATCAAGAAACTATCGCTCGAACTGGGCGGCAATGCGCCCTTCATCGTTTTTGACGACGCCGACGTCAATGCTGCCGTCGACGGCGCCATGGCGGCCAAATACCGCAACACCGGCCAGACCTGCGTCTGCGCCAACCGTTTTCTCGTCCAATCGGGCATTTACGAGGAATTCGCCGCCAAGTTCGCCGAAAAGGCACGTACTCTCAAGGTTGGCAACGGCACCGAAGCCGGCGTTGCCCAAGGCCCGTTGATCAACGCCGCCGGCCTGGGCAAGGTCGAAGCCCATGTCGCCGATGCCCTCGCCAAAGGCGCCCGCGTCCTCTGCGGCGGCGCCCGCCACGAACGCGGCGGCAACTTCTTCCAGCCCACCGTGCTGGCCGACGTGACGACCGCCATGAAAGTCGCCCGCGAAGAAACCTTCGGCCCCGTCGCCCCGCTCTTCCGTTTCGAGACCGAAGCGGAAGCCATCGCCATGGCCAACGACACCGAATTCGGCCTCGCCGCCTATTTCTTCAGCCGCGATGTCGGCCGCTGCTGGCGCGTCGGCGAGGCGCTCGAATACGGCATGGTCGGCGTCAATACAGGAATGATTTCGAACGAAGTCGCGCCCTTTGGCGGCATCAAACAATCAGGCCTCGGGCGCGAAGGGTCGAAGTACGGGATCGAGGATTATCTTGAAATCAAATATCTCTGCTTTGACGTTAACAGCCCATCATGATCAAGATCATTATCGTCAGCCTGCTGGCGCTTCTGGCTGTGGTGCTTTGGCGCAACTGGAGCCGGCAGCGGCGGCAGGCCTACATCGCTGCTTATCCCTACCAGCGCTTTCTCGATCAGCGCCTCGCCGCCCGTCGCCCTGAACTGAGCGCCGAACAACGCAACGAGGTTTTCGCGGCGCTCGACGATTATTTTCAGCTATGCCGCAAGGCAGGCCGGCGCATGGTCGCCATGCCGTCGCAGGCCGTTGATGATGCCTGGCACGAGTTCATCCTGTTCACCCGCCAGTACAACAAGTTCTGCCGGCACGCATTTGGCCGTTTCCTGCACCACACGCCAGCCGAGGCCATGAGCACGCCGACGCAGGCGAGCGATGGCTTGAAACGCGCCTGGCGGCTGGCCTGTGCCCACGAGAAAATCGACCCGAAGAAGCCGGAGCATCTGCCTCGCCTGTTCGCCATCGACGCAGCACTGGGCATTGCCGGCGGCTTTATCTACCAGCTGGACTGCCTTGCGGCCAGCGGCGGCGCCTCGGGATCGGGCCAATGCGCCAGCCATATCGGCTGCAGCAGCGGGTGTTCGGGCAGTTCCGGCTCGTCCGACGGCGATGGCGGAGGATGTGGCGGTGGCTGCGGAGGCGGCGACTAAACACTCACTTGTGGTAAGTCCGACTACTGCCGGAACCTCCATGTGACGGATTCGCCACGTTGTCGAACAGGTTCCAGCCCTGCTGCTGGGCGTAGGCGAAAACCACCAGAGCGAACACCCCGGCCGCCAGGCTGAATTTATCGAACATCAGTCGTCACTCCCGTCGGCATCGTCGCTGCTCACCGGGGCATGATCACTTTCTGCCCAGCGCCGCGCTTCGAAGGCTGCGTAACGGAAATAGGCAAAGAGCGGGAAGACCGCCAGGAAGACCATGACCAGCACGAAATTCGACCAGCCGGCGCCGGCCGTATGCACTTCAACGCTATCGCGCACGGCGACCGGCTTGTTCGGCGCCATGTCGGGGTCGAGCGTCAGGTAATAGGTGCCGGCCGGGATGTTGAGAAAGACCACTTCGTCGTCCTGGCTGCCCTCGGTCCACCGGCCGTCATCGTAGCCACTGTAGAACGACAACTCCCGTGCCGCCGGCCAGGCCGCACCGCTGCTCTTGTTGACCAGCAGCAGGTCGAGGCCCATCCAGTTATTGTCGAGCGAGGTGGTATTTTTGACCGCAATCTTGCGCGGCTTGCCGGTGATCTCGAATTCACGGGTCTGTACTTCGTCGGCGGCACGCGGATCGAAGACGAAATCCTGACGCAGCAAGAGCTTGCCACCGGACAGAAAAACGAAAAACGCCTGGACGAGGATGGTCGCCAGCGCCAGCTTCCAGAACAGCCGCCAGACCCGCCTGTGGGGTTCCGCCCAGGGATTGGGCTGATTGGCAAAGACGCCGACAGGCTCGGGCAGAGGGACGGACAGCTTGAAGGCCTCGGCAATCGCTTCCGGTGCGAGGTAAAAACCTTGAGACCAGCTGAGATCCGAGTCGGTCGATTCACTCGACAGCATGAGCGGCGGCGCGACGTAGTCGATCACCCGGCTGGTTTCGCCGCGCCGGACCCGCCAGGTGAATTCGCCGGCGACCTGGATGACTTCGGCAGCCGGGCTGGTCGAAAAATGCTTGAAACTCTGTCCGCCAAACGAAACGCTGTCCAATTCAACGATGCCGCTGGATGTCGGCGGCCGGGACAGCCCATCGGCGACATTCCAGTGCCCGTCATACTCGGTCAGCCAGCGATAGCTTCCGTTCTCGCCGGCCAGCAGGTATTCGCGCCAGTCGTAGGCGATGCCGTCGACGCGGCTTTGCCTGACCAGGAAGCCGATGACTTCGACCGGTTTGCCTTCCAGCCGGCCCTTGCTGCCGAGCGGCAGGCGCGGCGTGTATTTTTCGTCGCGCAGGCCGAGCGCCTTGGACAGGATCTGATGATTCTGGTCAGCCGCATCGACCACAGCGCCACAGGCCACGCAGCCGACCGCGAGAATTTCCGCCGAGCGCGCCGCCATCGGCGAGCCGCAAGCCGGGCAGCGGAAGACCTGCGCCTGCACGCTTGGCGTCGGGATAGCCATGCCGTCGCGCAAGCCGTTCATGTCCAGCGACTTGAAATCGACGGCCTCGCCGACGAAGAACAGCGGCGGCGTTTCGGAATAATCGAGCGTGGCGAAAGCGGCCTGATTGCGCAAATCGACCGCCGGCACCGGGTAGCCGGCGCCGACCTTGAAGGGCAATTCGCCCTGACCGGCGATGCACTCGGCGTTTTCGATATTGCTGACGGTCCACGTCCGGCTGGCCAGCACGAAGCGCTGGCCTATCTTCAATTCGTCGAAGTTCGGCAGGCGGTCCTCCACGAACTCGGCGAAGGTGAGCACATACTCTCCCGCCGCCTCTGACAGCCAGCCCGTCCGCATGTCATCGAAGAGCAGGTGCCACTCGTTCCAAAGGCCTTGGGAATACTTGATCTGGATACGTCCGATCAGGGCGAAATGGACGCCCTTGTAGCGGCCTTCTGCCCCCAGTTGCAGCGGCGAACGGTCTTCGACCAGTGCCGCCATCTTGCCGATGTCTTCCAGGTTCTGGTCGTGGCGAACCAGCGTGCTCTGGCAGTATTCACAGACGGAAAAGACCGAGGACGCCGATTTGAAGACAACCGGCGCCCCGCAGGAAGGGCAGTTGGTGCTTAATGCCACGTCGATGTATTCAACTCAGTTTCTTGAGCAATTCCGCTTTTTTGGCATCGAACTCGGCCTGGCTCAGGATGCCTTTTTCGACCAGCCCGTGCAGTTTTTCCAGCGTCGCCACAACCTCGTCGGCCGACATGCCGGCGGCCGCTGCGGCGGGTTGCAGCGCCGCCCCCATGGCCTGCCCGACGACCTGGCCGAAGCCGACGCCGGCCCCCAGGCCAACCCCCATGGCGGCCAGACCGCCCTCGTTCTTTGCGGCATCCGGAATACTGTTGGCGACCTGGAACTGAGTGTAACGCTGCATGTCGCCGATCATGTTCATGCCAATTTTCTGGTCGAGAACTTTCTGCAACTCTTCCGGCAGCGAGACGTTCTGGACGACCAGCGTATCGAGCGCCAGCCCGTATTCGGCAAACATCGGCGCGGCCTTGGCCAGCATGGCCTTGCCGAATTCATCTTGATTCGCCGCCATGTCGATGAACGGCACGCCGGATTCGCCAAAGAGATCGGTCAGGCCGGCGACCAGCGTGTTGCGCAACTGGCCTTCGAGTTCCTCGCGGCCATAGCTGTCGCGGGTGCCGGAAATCTTCTGGTAGAAGGTCTTCGGGTCGGTCAGGTGGTACGAATAGATGCCGAAGGCACGCAGGCGGACGACGCCGAATTCCTTGTCGCGGATGGTGATGGGATTGGGCGTGCCCCACTTCTGGTCGATCTGGGTACGCGTCGAGAAGAAGTAAACGTCGGACTTGAACGGGGATTCGAAGAGCTTGTCCCAGTTTTTCAGGTAAGTCAGGACGGGCAGCGTCTGGGTCGTCAGCTTGTGCATGCCGGGCGCGAAGACATCGGCGACCGTGCCTTCGTTGACGAACATCGCGAGCTGCGATTCGCGCACCGTCAGACTGGCGCCGTTCTGGATTTCCATCTCGGCCATGGGAAAACGCCAGGCCAGCGTACCGTCGCCATCCTCGGTCCATTGCAGGATGTCGATAAACTGCTTCTTGATGAAGTCCATGAGAGCCATGAGTTTCTCCTTGAAAGATCAGGCGATGCAGCCGGCGTTGAGGATGCCGATGCCCAGCGAAAGCGAAGCGAGGAATATCCCGGAGGCCACTTTGCCCTGCGGAATGGCGAGATTGATCTGCGGCAAGGCCAGGCGCGCCACGATATAAGCCCCGAGCTGGACGACACAGGCGACGACACCCCAGCCGATCATGACGTAAATGTTGTGGCTGGCGGCGACGGCGACGGCGATCGGCAGGGCGTAACCGACGATGGCGCCGGCAAGACTGATAGCAGCCGCGACATTGCCGGCGCGAATCAGCTGTAGCTCGCTGTAGGGCGTGACAAAAACGTAGAGCACCAGAAAGACGGCGAGCAGGCCGACGGCCGTCGCGAAATAGGCGGCAAAGGCCGGCAGGCTATTGATGACCGGATCGAACATGGACTCTCCCGGATGTGGGGCAATGACAGCGGATTGTCACCGCTCGCCGTGGTTTGTTCAAGCGTCGAGCGCCAAACGGAGCAAGCCTTCCATCGGCAGGTTGTCCACCGCGCGCCAGCGTATGCCCAGATGCGTCGCCAGACTGGCCGCATTGCCGCCGGAGAGCAGGCAGACCTTCTCGATATTGCCGAGGCGCTGCCAGGCGCGCTCGATGGCGCCAACCTGCGCCTCAATGCTGCCGCTGACGATGGCGTCGTCGGTACAACGCGGATAGTCGGCATGGCAGCCTTCGGCAAAAGGCAGCGCGGCCGTGTCGGCCGCCAGCGAACGGCGCATCAACTCGCCACCGGGCAGGATCAGGCCGCCGAGAAAATTGCCGTCGGCGTCGAGCGTATCGATGGTCGTCGCCGTACCGGCCATGACGACGATGGCGGCGCTCTGGCTCAGGCCGCGCGCGCCGATCAGGGCGCACCAGCGGTCGACGCCAAGCTGGCCGGGATGGCGATAAAGATTCGTCACGCCGCAGCGCCGCGCCTCGGAACGGGCCTCGACAAACACCGGCAACCAGGGTGCCAGTTGCTGACGAATCCGCTCTCCGGCTTCGGTGCCCGCCACGTTGGCCAGCATCACCCTGTCGGGATGCGGCCAGTCGCCGGGCAGGCGCCCCAGCTGTTCAAGCTCGGCATGGGTCACCGCACCCTGGGCCAGCCATTTCTGGCCGTCGTGCACGCCCCATTTGACGCGGGTATTGCCGCTGTCCAGACAGATAATCATGCTGAACGCAGGCTGACATCGCCTGAAAATATGCGCTCGACGCCGGCCGCCGTTTCAAGCAGCAAGGCACCGTCGGCGTCGACGCCCAGACAACGACCGGGCTTCGCCGCCTCGCCATCACCGAGAATTTGTACGGCCTGATCCTGCCAGGCGTGATGGCGCTGCCATTCCAGTTTCAGCCCGCCAAAGCCTGCGCTGGCAAAACTGTCGAGCACGGCAGCCAGGTGAACGAGGATGGCCGCCAGTACATCGTGGCGATCGGCCGGGTGCGGGCAGGCCTGGCTCAAACCGGCGGCCGGCTGCGGCAAATCCCCGGTCGGCGGCAGGAGGTTGAGGCCGATGCCGATAATGGCCTGTGTGCCGCGACGATCCGATGACAGCTCGATGAGGATGCCGGCCAGCTTGGCATAGCCGTCGCCGGAACGCAGCAGCACATCGTTCGGCCACTTGAGGCAAATCCCTTGCGCGCCCAGACTATCCATAGCCCGGACGAGGCCGACGCCAACCGCCAGCGACAAGCCACTCAAGCTGGCCGCATTGCCTGAAAAACGCCAGAGCAGGGAAAAAGTCAGGCTGGACTCGGCCGACGACAACCAGCTTCGCCCGCGCCGCCCACGCCCGGCACTTTGCTCGTCGGCCACAATGACCGAGCCGGCCGGAGCGCCGCGCTCGGCCCGGCGCATCAGTTCGCTGTTGGTCGAATCGCAGGCATCCAGCGCGTCGACATCAAAGCGACCCGCCAGGTCAGCCAGGCGGGTCTTCAACAAGACGGGATCGATCAGTGTCATGCCGCGGATTTTACTCCGCCGCGTGCTCCTTGCTGCCATCGATGCCGAGTTCGGCGATCTTGCGGGTAATCGTGTTGCGGCCGATACCCAGCGCCTGCGCCGCCTCGATCCGCCGGCCGCCGGTATGGGCCAGGGCACGGGCAATCAGGATGCGCTCGAAAACCTGCGACAGCACACCGTGAATATCGGGTACGCCGCGCGCCAACAGGCGATCGACCTCGCCCTCAAGCGCGCCTTCCCAGTCGGTAGCCAGCGTGACCGGGCTTGCTTCGCGCAACTCACCGGGCAAATCGCTGATATCGACCTGCTGCCCGGGCGCCATGACGGTCAGCCAGTGACAGAGGTTTTCCAGTTGGCGAACGTTGCCCTGAAAATCCAGCCCGCTCATGTACTTCAATGCTGCCTCGGTCAGGCGCTTGGTTTCGACACCCAGCTCCCGCGCGCTTTTCTGGAGGAAATGACGGGCGAGCAGCGGAATATCCTCGCGCCGCTCGCGCAGGGCAGGCAGGCGGACGCGGATGACATTGAGACGGTGAAAAAGGTCTTCGCGGAAGAGGCCGTCCTTGACCCGCGTATCGAGATTCTGATGGGTCGCCGCAATGACCCGCACATTGGCCTTGATCGGCGAATGGCCGCCGACGCGGTAGAAATGCCCGTCGGACAGCACGCGCAGCAGGCGGGTCTGCAATTCGGCCGGCATGTCGCCGATTTCGTCGAGGAAGAGCGTGCCGCTCTCGGCTTGCTCGAAGCGACCGCGTCGTTGCGCCTGCGCCCCGGTAAAGGCACCGCGCTCGTGGCCGAAGAGTTCCGACTCGAGCAAGTCCTTGGGAATGGCCGCCGTATTGATCGCAATGAAGGGCTTGTCGGCGCGCGGGCTGTGGCGATGCAGGGCACGCGCCACGAGTTCCTTGCCCGAGCCGGACTCGCCGGTAATCAGCACGGTCGCATGCGACATCGCCAGGCGGCCGATGGCACGGAAGACTTCCTGCATGGCGGGGGCCTGGCCGAGGATCTCCGGGACCAGCCCGACTTCTTCCATTGCACCACTCTGGTGCATGGACTCGTCAATGGCGCGGCGGATCAACTCGACGGCCTGATCGACGTCGAAGGGTTTCGGCAGGTATTCGAAGGCTCCACCCTGGAAGGCTGCAACGGCGCTTTCCAGATCGGAGTAGGCGGTCATGATGATGACCGGCACCGACGGGAAGCGGGTTTTTACCTCCTGTAGCAGCTCCAGCCCCGACTGGCCGGGCATGCGGATGTCCGAAAGCAGCACTTGTGGCGGCTCGACGCCCTGTTCCAGCTGCGAAATCGCCTCGCTGGCCGAGGCATAACTCTTGAACGGGATACCTTCGCGGGACAGGGTTTTTTCCAGCACCCAGCGAATGGAGCGATCGTCGTCTACGATCCAGACCGGTTTCATATTTTGTAGGCTCATTTTGTGTTCAGAATGAGCCTGACAGAAGCAAGACTCAAGCCTGCTCCACCGGCAGATTCAGCGTGAACACCGTGTTGCCCGGCCGGCTGACACAATTGATCGTCCCGTGATGGTGCTGGATGAAATTCTGGGCGATGGTCAGCCCGAGACCGCTTCCCCCCTCGCGTCCGGAGACCAGCGGGTAGAACATGCGCTCGCGGATTTCGTCGGAAATGCCGGGGCCGTTGTCGATCACCTTGAGTTCCAGCGCCAGACGATAGCGTTTCTTGGCCAGCGTCACCTGGCGCAGGGAGCGCGTCCGGAGGACGATCTCGCCTTCGCCGCCCATCGCCTGCGCAGCATTGCGGGCGATATTGAGGACGGCCTGGATGAGCTGCTCGCGGTCGCCCACCAACTCCGGCAAGCTGGTGTCATAATCCCGGCGAACGCTCAGCGAACCGGGAAACTCCGCGGTCAGCAGGCTACGCACCCTTTCGAGGATTTCATGAATATTCACTGTCGTCGGCAACATCGCCCGATGCGGCGTCAGCAGGCGCTGCATCAAGTCCTGCAGGCGATCCGCCTCCTTGATGATGACCTGCGTGTATTCCTTGAGCGAGGGCGCATTGACCAGATGCGCCAGCTCATGTTCGAGCAACTGGGCGGCGCCCCGGATGCCGCCGAGCGGATTCTTGATTTCATGGGCCAGATTGCGGATCAACTCCCGGCTGACCTGCTGCTGCTCGATCAGGCGCTCCTCGCGGGTCGCCGTCAGATGATGCTGGATCGGCTGCAACTCGAGCAGCAGGCGGACGCCGGGCGCAATATCCGGGCGCAGCGGCGTCACCGTACAGTTGATATTGAGCAGTTCGCCATCGCTGCGTTTGAGGTCGATGTTCTGGCCGGTGTAGCCCCAGTTGTTGTTGAGCCCGTTATCGAGGGCCGCCTGCAGGGTCGCCGAGCAGGTGCACACCGCACCCAGCGTTTTGCCCACCACGGCACGACCACTGACGGCCAGAAGATTTTCACCTGCCGCATTGATATAACGGATGGCCAGCGCGTCATCGAGCAAGAGCACGGCCGAAGCCAGCAGATCGAGGCCGGCAAAGGAAGAATGTGTCACGTTCATGTCCAGCATTGTAACGATTTGGGCGCCGCCCTCGACGATAACTTGCCTTACTGACCCATCGTTCATTATCATCCACGAACTCGGTACCGGATCTCCATAAAATGCCCAACTCCCCCACTCGCGTCGCCACCCTGCTCCTGCTTGCCGCCACTACCCTGACCGGGTGCGGCAGCAGCGAAGCCCCGCCGGCGGCGAACCGCGTCGTGCTCGTCCAGTCCGCGGGCAGCGCGGCAACGACGACCGGCGTCTATACCGGTGAGGTCCGCGCCCGGCATGAGGTTGACCTGGCTTTCCGCGTCGGCGGCAAGATTGCCGCCCGGCTCGTCGATGCCGGCGCCGAAATCAAGGCTGGCCAGCCACTCGCCCGCCTCGACCCGGCCGACCTTGAACTGGCCGCCAGCGCCGCCCGCGCCCAATTGAGCGCCGCCGAAAGCGAGCACACCACAGCCCGTGCCGAGCGCGAACGCTATGCCGGCCTGCTCGCCAAAAAATTCGTCAGCCAGGCTGCTTTCGACGCCAAGGACAACGCCTGGAACAGTGCCCAGGGCCGCCTCGAGCAAGCCCGCGCCCAGAGCCGGATCAGTGGCAACCAGGCCGCCTACGGCACCCTGAGCAGCGAATTCCCCGCCATCGTCACCGCCGTTGTCGCCGATACCGGCCAGGTGGTCGGCGCCGGCCAGACGGTGCTGCGCGTCGCCCGCCCGGAGGAGAAGGAAGTGGCCATCGCCATTCCCGAAAGCCGGCTGGCTGAACTGAAAGCCGCCAAAACCCTGGTCGTCAGTCTCTGGGCCGACCCGAAACTGGCCTTGCGCGGCGAATTGCGCGAGCTGTCGCCGGCCGCCGACCCGGCCACCCGGACCTACGCGGCGCGCATCCGCATCATCCAGCCGCCGCCTGAACTTCGCCTCGGCATGACCGCGCGGGTGGCCATCGGCAGCGCCGCCGAAACCACGCTGCTCGTCCCGCTGAGCGCCGTCATCGATCTCGGCCAGGGGCCGCTGGTCCGTGTCGTCAAGGACGGCAAGGTACTTTCCCGGCCGGTCCAGGTCGCCCGCTTCCGAGAGGATGGCGTTGCGCTGAATGGCGGGCTGGAAGCCGGCGAACTGGTCATCATCAGCGGCGCCGGCCAACTGGTCGACGGGCAGGCGGTCGAAGCACGGCCAGCCACACCGCCGGAACGGCAGCGCTGAAATGAGCCACCGCTTCAACCTCTCCGACTGGACGCTGCACCACCGCACGCTGGTCGGCTATTTCCTGCTCGCCATCGCCCTCATGGGCGTCTTTGCCTTCAGCCGGCTCGGCCAGGCCGAAGATCCGCCCTTTACCTTCAAGGTCATGGTCATCCGGACGCTCTGGCCGGGGGCCACGGCGCGTCAGGTCGAACAGCAGCTGACCGACAAGATCGAGAAGAAACTCCAGGAAACGCCCTATATCGACCGCGTATCGAGCTTTTCCCGGCCCGGCGAATCGACCGTCATGTTCTTTGCGCTGGACAGCACGCCGCCGGGCAGTGTGCCCGATGTCTATTATCAGGTCCGCAAGAAGATAGGCGATATCCGCCATACCCTGCCGAACGGCATCCAGGGGCCATTTTTCAACGACGAGTTCGGCGATGTTTTTGGCAATATTTACGCCCTGACCGCCGAGGGGCTCGATTATCCGCAGCTCAAGGACATGGCCGAGCGGATCCGCGACGAATTGCTGCGCGTGCCGCAGGTCGGCAAGGTTGAAATTTTCGGCATCCAGGACGAGAAGATTTACGTCGAACTCTCCAACAGCAAGCTGGCGACGCTGGGCATCGACCTGACGACGATCACCCAGGCCCTCAACCAGCAGAATGCCGTCGCCGCCACCGGATTTTTCGAAACATCGAGCGAACGCATCCAGATTCACCCCGGCGGCGCCTTCAACAGCGTCCAGGCCGTCGCCGATACGCTGATCCGCGCTGGCAACCGGAGTTTCCGGCTGGGCGATATCGCCGAGGTGCACCGTGGCAGCATGGATCCGCCCTCCACCCAGGTCCGCTACAGCGGCAAACGCGCCCTGGCCATCGGCGTCACCATGGCCAAGGGCGGCGACATCATCGAACTCGGCAAGGCGCTGAGCGGCCGCGTCGCCAAATTGCAGGCAACGCTCCCGGTCGGCGTCAATATCGGCGTTGCGATCAGTCAGCCCGCCGCCGTCGCCCGCTCGGTCACCGCTTTCACGCAGGCCCTCGGCGAGGCGGTCGCCGTCGTCATGCTGGTCACCTTCATCAGCCTCGGCATCCGCACCGGACTGGTCGTCGCCATTTCCATTCCGCTCGTCCTCGCCGCCACTTTCCTCGCCATGTACCTGTTCAACGTCGGCCTGCACAAGGTCTCGCTTGGCGCCCTGGTCCTCGCCCTCGGCCTGCTCGTGGATGATGCGATCATCGCCGTCGAGATGATGTGGGTGAAGATGGAACAGGGCTGGGAACGCACGCGCGCCGCCTCCTTCGCCTACACGAGCACGGCCGGACCGATGCTCTCGGGCACCCTGGTCACCGTTGCCGGCTTCATCCCGATTGCGCTGGCCAAGTCGTCGACCGGCGAATATGCCTTCGCCTTCTTCCAGATCAACGTCTTCGCCCTGCTCATTTCGTGGCTGGCCGCTGTCATTGCCATTCCCTGGCTCGGCTACAAGCTCCTGCCCGATCCGCGCGCCGCGCACCAGCCCGGCCGCCTGACGCAACGCCTGCCCCGTCTCGCCCGCCTGGCCGACAAACTCGGACTCAACGGCCCGGCCCATGCTGAAGACCATGACGTCTATGGCACGACTTTCTATACGCGTTTTCGCCAGCTCGTCAGCTGGTGCGTCGCCCGGCGCTGGCTGGTCATCGGCATCACCGTAGCCCTCTTTGCGCTGGCGATTGTCGGCATGGGCAAGGTCCAGAAGCAGTTTTTCCCGAACTCGACGCGTCTTGAACTGAACGTCGAACTGCGCCTGCCTGAGGGTGCCTCGATTGCCGCCATCGATGGTGAAGTCCGCAAGCTTGAGCAGTGGCTGGCCAAGGACAAGGCAGAATTCGACCAGTACGAGCACTTCATCGCCTACATCGGTTCCGGCTCGCCGCGCTACTACCTCAGCCTCGACCAGCAGATGCCATCGAGTAACGTCGGCCAGTTCGTCATCGTGACGCGCCATGTCGAAGCCCGCGAAGCCCTGCGCGAGCGCCTGATCAAGCTGTTCGAGAGCGACAGCTTCGCCGCCCGCGGCAATATCGCCCGCATCGAGAACGGCCCGCCGGTCGGCTATCCGGTGCAATACCGCGTCTCCGGCGAAGACCCGGCCATCCTGCGCCAGGTAGCCGGCCAGGTCGCCGCGGCCATGCGCCAGGACCCGGAGTTGTCGAACATCAACGTCGACTGGAGCGAACTGTCCAAATCGGTCGAGATCGAAATCGACCAGGACAAGGCGCGGCTGCTCGGCGTTTCCAGCCAGGACATTGCAGCGCTGCTCAACATGTCGCTGAACGGCTTTACGGTGACCACCTACCGCGAGGGCGAGAAGAGCATCGACGTCGTCCTGCGCGGCGACCGCGAGGAACGCAGCCACCTCTCCTTGCTCGACGACCTGTCCGTGCCGACCCGCGCCGGCAAGAGCGTCCCGCTGAGCCAGATCGGCCGCCTCAAGCACAGCTTCGAACCCGGCCTGGTCTGGCGGCGCGACCGTCTGCCGACAATCACGGTGCGCGCCAACCTTTACGACAAGACGCAACCCGCCACCATCGTCGGCCACCTGAAGCCGGCCATCGATGCCATCGAAGCCAAGCTACCGGATGGCTATCACATCGCCACCGGCGGCTCGGTCGAAGAGTCCTCCAAGGGTTCCGGCTCGGTCATGGCCGGCATACCGCTCTTCGTGCTGGTCGTGGTGACCGTCCTGATGATCCAGTTGCAGAGCGTTTCGCGCGTCGTCATGGTTCTGCTGACCGCGCCGCTCGGCATCATCGGCATCACGCTTTTCCTGCTCGTCTTCAATCAGCCCTTCGGCTTCATGGCGCTGCTTGGCACCATTGCCCTGTTCGGCATGATCATGCGCAACTCGGTGATTCTCGTCGATCAGATCGAGCAGGACATAGCGGCCGGCCGACCACGCTGGGAGGCGATTGTCGAATCGACGGTGCGACGCTTCCGGCCCATCGTACTGACCGCCGCGGCGGCCGTTCTGGCCATGATTCCGCTCTCGCGCAACGATTTCTTCGGCCCCATGGCCGTCGCCATCATGGGCGGCCTCATCGTGGCCACGGCGCTGACCCTGCTTTTCCTGCCGGCACTGTATGCGGCCTGGTACAAAGTCAGTCGGTAGTTGTTAGTCGCAAGTTTTTAGCCAGAAAAAAGGGCGCCGCGGCGCCCTCTAACTTGGCTAGCGACCAATAACTAGCGACTAACCGCCAGCTCCTTCTGAATCGCCTGGATATTCCGCTCGTGCTGGCCAACGCGCTCGCGATAGGCGACGAGGCGGTCGGGCGGGGTGCGGGCGGCTTCCTGCTCGGCCAGTTCCTTCTTCGCCTGCTGCAGATTGCGCTGTTCGCCGGCCAGTTCCTGCTCGAGAATGTGGCGGCGGTCGCCGTCACGCGCCTTCTGGGTATCTTCCTGGACGCGGGGAAAACCGGCGGGCGAAGGATTGGCCGTAGCGCCGGCGCGCGGCTTGACCGGGGCGGGCTGCGGATTTTCGGAAGCACTGACGATGGCCTTGCAATTCTTTTCGACACGCGCGTTCGAAATGACCGTGCCACCGCTGGCATCGGTACATTTGTAAATCACCTGGGCTGAGGCCGCGAGGGGCAACAAGGCGATCAGCAGGGCAAGCGGGCGGCGTGTCATCGGCAACATTCCTGTCAATTTCCTGAGTGTAACGAACTTAAGGACCGGGCCTGAAACTAGTAGACAAAAAAAGGGCGGGAAAAACCCGCCCTTCTTCAGCTACCCGGCTGATTAGCAGGAGTAGTACAGGTCGAACTCGACCGGGTGGGTCGTCATGCGAACCTTGTTCACTTCGTCCATCTTCAGGGTGATGTAGGCATCGATCCAGTCGTTGGAGAAGACACCGCCACGGGTCAGGAACTCGTGATCGGCTTCCAGGGCAGCCAGGGCTTCCTCGAGGGAGGCACAGACGGTCGGGATGGCTGCATCTTCTTCCGGCGGCAGGTCGTACAGGTTCTTCGAAGCCGGATCGCCCGGGTGGATCTTGTTCTGGATACCATCCAGGCCGGCCATCAGCAGCGCGGCGAAGCACAGGTACGGGTTGGCGATCGGATCCGGGAAGCGGGTCTCGATACGACGGGCCTTGGTCGAGGCAACGTACGGAATGCGGATGGAAGCAGAACGGTTCTTGGCCGAGTAAGCCAGCTTGACCGGGGCTTCGTAATGCGGGACCAGACGCTTGTACGAGTTGGTACCCGGGTTGGTGATGGCGTTCAGGGCCTTGGCGTGCTTGATGATGCCGCCGATGTAGAAGAGAGCCAGTTCAGACAGACCGGCATAGCCGTCGCCGGCGAACAGGTTCTTGCCGTCTTTCCAGATCGACTGGTGAACGTGCATGCCGGAACCGTTGTCGCCAACGATGGGCTTCGGCATGAAGGTGGCGGTCTTGCCGTACTG
>ERZ1034365.94-NODE-94-length-46260-cov-5.303164_pt1 | contig 46260 bp, 42 predicted proteins | sample MGYA00520615_ERZ1034365 | MGnify/ENA primary metagenome ERZ1034365 (study PRJEB33736, sample SAMEA104284505) | Azolla filiculoides | biome: Urban; feature: Water surface; material: Ditch water | place: Netherlands | collected 2015-10-28 | depth 0-0.1 m ...
GAGACCATGGGGAGCTTTTATGTGCCCACGACACCCAACCCGAGTTCGGGCTTCTTCTTGATGATGCCCAAAGCCAACGTGATCGAACTCGTCATGACTGTCGATGACGCACTCAAATACATCATCTCGATGGGTGTTGTGGTGCCTGGCGATCCCGATCAACTTCCGGTAGCAACCACGCCGGTTGCACAACAGAACAGCTGAGCCCTGAGGTTCGGATTCCTGAATTTAGAAAGTTAAAACATGTCCATGCGTTCCCACTATTGCGGTCTGGTGACCGAAGCCCTGACTGGCCAAACCGTGAGCCTGTGCGGCTGGGTCAACCGTCGCCGTGACCACGGTGGCGTGATCTTCATCGACCTGCGCGACCGCGAAGGCTATGTGCAGGTGGTCTGCGACCCCGACCGTGCCGACATGTTCAAAGCCGCTGAAGGCCTGCGCAACGAGTTTTGCATTCAGATCAAAGGCCTGGTTCGTGCACGCCCTGAGGGCACCACCAACGACAGCCTGAAAAGCGGCAAGATTGAAATCTTGTGCCACGAACTGACGGTGCTCAACCCTTCCGTCACGCCCCCTTTCTTGCTCGACGACGACAACCTGTCCGAAACCACACGCCTCACACACCGCGTGCTGGACCTGCGCCGTCCGTACATGCAAAACAACCTGATGCTGCGCTACAAAGTGGCCATGGAAGTTCGCAAGTTCTTAGACGACAACGGCTTCATTGACATCGAAACGCCCATGCTGACCAAGAGCACGCCCGAAGGTGCGCGCGATTATTTGGTGCCTAGCCGCGTGCACGATGGTCATTTCTTCGCGTTGCCACAGTCGCCCCAGTTGTTCAAGCAACTGCTCATGGTGGCCGGCTACGACCGTTACTACCAAATCACCAAGTGCTTCCGCGATGAAGACTTGCGCGCCGACCGTCAGCCCGAATTCACGCAGATCGATATTGAGACATCCTTCCTGGGCGAGCAAGAAATCCGCGACATGTTCCAAGGCATGATCAGCAGCGTGTTCAAGAAAGTCTTGAGCATTGACTTGGGTGAGTTCCCTGTGATGGCCTACTCAGAAGCCATGCATCGCTTTGGCTCTGACAAGCCCGATTTGCGCGTGAAGATGGAGTTCACAGAGTTGACCGACATCATGGGCGATGTCGACTTCAAAGTGTTCAGCACACCTGCCACCACCCCCGGTGGCCGCGTGGTCGCCTTGCGCGTGCCCGGTGGTTCTGACATCAGCCGCGGCGAGATTGACGGTTACACCGAGTTCGTCAAAATCTACGGTGCCAAAGGTTTGGCCTGGATCAAGGTCAACGAAGTGGCCAAAGGCCGGGACGGTTTGCAAAGCCCGATCGTGAAGAACTTGCACGATGCCGCCATTGCCGAAATTCTGAAGCGCACCAATGCACAAGACGGCGACATCTTGTTCTTCGGCGCCGACAAAGCCAAAGTGGTCAACGATTCCATTGGCGCGTTGCGCCTCAAAATTGGTCACAGCGAATTTGCCAAAAAATCGGGCTTGTTCGAAAACCGTTGGGCGCCAATGTGGGTGGTCGATTTCCCCATGTTCGAATACGACGAAGAGTCTCAACGCTATACCGCCGTGCACCACCCCTTCACAGCCCCCAAAGACGGCCACGAAGACTGGATGGTCACCGCGCCCGAGAAGTGCATTGCCAAAGGCTATGACATGGTCTTGAACGGCTGGGAAATTGGCGGTGGTTCTGTGCGTATTCACCGCGCCGACGTGCAGCAAAAAGTGTTTGACGCTTTGAAAATCACACCCGAAGAAGCACAGCTCAAATTTGGTTTCTTGCTCGATGCTTTGCAGTACGGCGCGCCACCTCACGGCGGATTGGCCTTCGGTTTGGACCGCATCATCACCTTGATGACCGGTGCAGAGTCCATCCGCGACGTGATTGCTTTCCCCAAAACACAGCGTGCGCAGTGCTTGCTCACCCAAGCGCCAAGCCCTGTGGACGAAAAACAATTGCGCGAGTTGCACATTCGGGTGCGCAACCCCGAAGCCGTCAAGGCTTAAAGCAAAAAGGCCGCTGTCAGCGGCCTTTTTTCATGAGGGCATGAAGCCCTCGTTCTGCTTGGGAGTTGGCAGATTATTGGGCAGCCAGGCGCCACAAAGAAGTGAGCTCTGCAGCGCGAGCGGCATGCAATGGATCACTTTCATCTTGAACCTTCTTGTGCTCGGCTTTGGTGTCGAGTTTGCCAATCACCTTCAAGCCGCCCTCTGCAATCCACGTTTCGAGTTCTGCGCGAGTTCGCAAGCCCAAATGCTCTGCCAAGTCTGACAAGATCAACCAGCCCTCACCTTTGGGCGAGAGGTGCGCTGCCAAGCCTGCCAAGAAGCCTTTCAGCATGGCACTGTTTTCGTCGTAGATGGCCCGTTCTATGGGGGCACTGGCGCGCGCTGGCAACCACGGTGGATTGCACACAATGAGTGGGGCTTTGCCTTCGGGAAAAAGATCGGTTTGCGTCAGTTCTACTTTGCCATTCAGGCCCATGCGCTGAATGTTGTCTTTGGCGCAGGCCAAGGCACGCGGGTCCAGATCGGTCCCCACCACGTGCTTCACACCGCGCTTGGCGAGTACGGCAGCCAGCACACCTGTGCCCACGCCAATGTCAAAGGCCAACTCGGTGCTTGGCAGTGGTGCATCGGCCACCAGTTGGATGTATTCGCCGCGAACCGGCGAGAACACACCATAGCTTGGGTGGATTCGGTTTTGGGGTGGGCTGCCCAAAGCCGAAATTTCCATGCCTTTTTCGTGCCACTCATGTGCACCGACCAGTCCGAGTAATTCACGCAACGACGTGACGCAACCCGTCGTGCCGGCAGGTCCCCAGGCTTCTTTCATGGCGGCGCGCCAATCGGGCGCACGGCGCAAACTGATCTGACGGTCTGGATTGACTTGAATCAAGATCATGCCCAGGGTGCGTGCACGCTGCGATTGGGCTTGGCGGTGCAGGTGAAATTTTTCTTGGGGTGTGTGCGTCACTTCCGGGTTGTTTTTGGAAGCGCGGCGAACTTTTTTAGGCGCGTCACAGCGACGTGCCAAGGCTTGTAGCAACAAGCGTGCATTTTGAAAGTCGCCACGCCAGAGCATGCCGGTGCCAGCGCAGGCCAAGCGATAAGCGCTGTCTGCACTGAGGGTGTCATCGGCCAGTACCACACGCTTAGGCACGGGCGCGCCGCGTTCGCTGCGCCACTCGTCCTCACAGTTGTGACCGTTTTCTTGCCAAGTTAAATGTGTCGTGGCCGTGGGCAGGGGCTTCGGGGAGGAGGAGGAGGGAATGTCTGAACTGTGCATGGGGTGATCATAGGTGCTTAAGGCGCAAATCTCGAACAAATCAAATTCAGAGACAAACTTCATGCAGAATGATTGGTGAAAGAACGCACGATGAAAACTGACAAGCCAGCCTTTTTGAAAGTGGCCACCTACAACATTCACAAGGGTGTACAGGGGCTAGGCCCGGCCCGTCGTTTGGAAATTCACAATTTGGGCTTGGCCATTGAGCAATTGGACGCCGATATCGTGTGCCTTCAAGAGGTGCGCAAAGTGCATCGCCGCGAAGAAAAGTATTTCAAGCATTGGCCTGAACTTCCGCAAGCCGAGTTTTTGGCACCACCGGGCTACGAGTCGATCTACCGCACCAATGCCATCACCCGTCATGGCGAACACGGCAATGCATTGTTGTCGCGCTGGCCCGTGGTCTCCCATCGGCATGAAGACATTTCAGACCATCGCTTTGAGCAAAGGGGTTTGTTGCATGTGGAAGTGCAAGTGGGCGACAGTGCGGCGCAGCAAGATGGCGTTGATGAATCTGTCACAGTCCACGTCATCGTGGTTCATTTGGGTCTGATACCCGCCAGCCGGGTGCGCCAAGTAGAACAGTTGCACAAGTACATTGCCCGCGAAGTGCCGCCCGATGCTGCCTTGTTGGTAGCGGGGGATTTCAATGACTGGGGCAAGCGCCTCTCCCGCATGATGCGTGACAAAGGCCTGTGCGAGTGGCATTCGGGCGTCCAGCCGACCTATCCATCGCGCTTGCCCATGGTGCAACTTGATCATGTCTACGCCAGAGGCTTAACACCGGTGAGCCAAATGGTGCCGCACGGCAAAATTTGGCAACGCATGTCAGATCACTTGCCCTTGGTGGCAAAGTTTGAACGATGAAAAACCGCCCTTCTTTGCGCGATGGACACCAAGTCAAATTGTTGCAAGGTGGCGCTGAATTTTTTCCAGAACTCATTCGGGCTTTGGACGCTGCACGTTCGCACATTCAGCTGGAAACCTATATTTTTGATTTTCATGGCGCAGGTGCGCTGGTGGCCGCAGCCTTGGAGCGCGCAGGACGACGAGGTTTGCGCGTGTGGGTGGTGGTGGACGGCGTGGGGACACCGCGTTTGCGCGAAGAATGGCGCTTGCGCTTTGACGCAGCCGGTGTGGTGTGGCGGGTTTATTCGCCATTGGGTGCGCTGGGCTTGCTGATCCCCAACCGTTGGCGCAGGTTGCATCGAAAACTCTGCGTCATTGATGGCCATGTGGCTTTCTGCGGTGGCATCAACATTTTGGACGATTGGTACGATCCGCAACATGGCGCATTGAAAGCCCCTCGACTGGATTTTGCAGTGTGTGCCACAGGTGCTTTGGTGCAAGAGGTGCAAGAGGCCACCATGCAACTTTGGTGGCGCATGCAAGCGCTGCGGCATGTCAGGCAACAAAATTTTCCAGAGGCCTTTAGTTCATTCAAAGCGGCGGGATTGCATCTCCCATGGCTGCACGATGCACAAGTGGCACATGGCCAAAGTTGGGTGGCAAGAGCAGGTTTGCTGGTTCGAGACAATGTGATGCACCGAGGCCAAATTGAGAAGGCCTATCGTCGTGCCATTGGTCGGGCGCGTGCTGACATCGTCATCGCCAACGCCTATTTTTTACCTGGCAGAAAGTTACGACAAGCTTTGGTTCATGCCGCTCAACGGGGGGTGCGGGTCAAATTACTGCTACAGGGGCGTTATGAATATTTCATGCAATACCACGCAGCCCGACCTGTCTACAGGCAACTCTTGGCGGCTGGTGTCGAAATTTATGAATATTCTGAGAGTTTTTTGCACGCCAAAGTGGCGGTGATTGACGCGCACCATGAACACCCTTGGGCCACGGTGGGATCTTCCAACTTGGATCCGTTTAGCTTGTTGCTGGCCCGTGAAGCCAATGTGGTGGTGGCCGATGGCGACTTTGCCAAACAATTGCTGGCTGGCTTGAACCAAGCCATAGAGACAGGCAGTGAGCGGATCATGCCGCACACCTTGATGTCTCGGTCTAAATGCCAACGCGGCATGGACTGGGTTGCCTTTGGTTTGATGCGTTTGGCCATTTGGCTAACAGGCCATCGCTATTGAGTCGTTTCGTAGAGCGGAACGCCCATGTCCGTACACCTAGAAGTGGCATGATTCACTGGTAGGATAGCCATTCGACTTTCTAAAAAAAACGCTTATGAATGCTCCCGCCCATTTGCCCTCAGAGGACATCGGTACGCCCATGTCTGTGAAGATCCGCGAGCGTATCCAGGCAGCGCGGAAACGCTTCAATGCAAACGACAACATTGCTGAATTCATTCAGCCAGGTGAGCTCGATCACCTGTTGGATGAAGTCACCGAAAAAATGCAAACCGTGCTGGACAGCATGGTGATCGATACGCAAAACGATCACAACACGCAAAACACAGCACGTCGCGTGGCCAAAATGTATTTGAAGGAAGTCTTCAAAGGACGTTACGTTGAAGGCCCTGAAGTCACGGAATTTCCCAATGCTGAGCATTTGAATGAGCTCATGATTGTGGGCCCCATCACGGTCCGCAGTGCCTGCAGTCACCATCTGTGCCCCGTGATTGGTCAAATTTGGATTGGCGTGATGCCCAACGAGCATACCAACGTGATTGGCTTGTCCAAGTACGCCCGTTTGGCCGAATGGATCATGGGTCGTCCCCAAATCCAAGAAGAAGCCGTGGTTCAGTTGGCCGACTTGATTCAGCGCAAAACGCAACCCGATGGTTTGGCCATCGTGATGGAAGCCAGCCATTTCTGCATGGGCTGGCGTGGTGTCAAAGACATGGACAGCAAAATGATCAACTCGGTCATGCGCGGGGTGTTCCTGAAAGATGCCAACTTGCGTCGCGAATTTCTCGCACTGATTCCCAGAAAGGCCTGATCATGTTGGTCCGTTTACTTTACGCAAGTCGCGCGGTTGATCCCCAGCCTGCTGTCATTGAATCGATCTTGGCGCAGTCGCGTCAGTTCAACCCTTCGACGGGCATCACGGGCATCCTTTGCTACGGCGGCGGCATCTTTTTGCAAGCCATCGAGGGTGGCCGCGAAGCGGTCAGCGATCTTTATGGCCACATTCAAAAAGACCCACGTCACAAGCAAGTGGTTTTGTTGCATTACGAAGAAATCACCGAACGCCGTTTTGGTGGCTGGACCATGGGTCAGGTTGATGTGTCCCGCGTCAATACCAACATTTTGCTCAAGTACTCTGAGCGGGCCGAGCTCGATCCCTACAGTGTTTCAGGCGTGGTCTCGCTCGCCTTGCTTGAAGAGTTGATGGCCACGGCTTCCATCATTGGACGCGCCTGACGCATCATCGCTTTGTTTGCTGGGCTGCGATTTTTCCAGCAGCCCCAGCAAACGCAAACCAATTGTGGTTGCATTGGGTGCCTTGCACAGAGGAAGCGTTCAGTTGAAGCAGTTGCTTCAGTTTGATGCCTTGCCCAGTTTTCAAGATTTTTTGCACCAACCTGCACCCGATCACATGCATTGCGTGGGGGGCTTTGATTTGCCTTTTGGCTTGCCCAGAGCTTGGGTTGAAGCCATGCAATGGCCGATCACTTGGCCTGAATGCATGGACCGCTACTGCGCGCATTCACGCGACGAATTGCGTCAACTTTTCAAACAGTTTTGCGATGCCCGACCTGCAGGCGCCAAGTTTGCACACCGCATGACGGATGGCCCAGCAGGTGCCAGTCCTTCCATGAAATGGGTGAATCCACCTGTGGCGTGGATGATGCATGCGGGTGTGCCCTTGTTGCGCAATGCCGCTTGGACCTTGCCGGGCTTGCAATCTGGGCGCGCCAATTGTGTGGCCTTGGAGGCCTATCCTGGTTTGCTTGCGCGAGAAATTCTGGGTCATCGTAGCTACAAAAGCGATGACAAACTCAAACAAACGCCCGATCGCTTTGTGGCCCGCAAAGACATATTGCATGCCTTGGATTTGGCGCAAACACGGTTGGCGCTGCGTTTGAAACTGACCGCCTCTCAGCACGACACATTGTTGGCTGATGCGTCTGGTGATTCGCTGGACGCGGTGTTGTGCATGGTGCAAGCGGCGTGGGCTGTGTCACAGCACGACAAGGCAGAAGCTGCGGGCCAAACAGGCCATTACGGGTTGCCCAACTTTGACCCTTTGGAAGGTTGGATCGTCAGCGCCTAAGCCCAAGCAAGGGCGTGGGCCTGAGTTTAGATGGCCATGCCCGCAATGTCGTCCGGCAAGGCCTGCAAAGCGCGCAAGGCATTGATGGCTTCTACGTCGGTGCGGTACAAATGTACGCCATGCTGGCCACTCAATTCGCCGGCCAAGCGCAAAGCTTTTTCGACGGGCAACTTGATGCCGCTGATGTGCAGCTGAATGTGGCGCTGCGCCAGTTGTTTGCGCAATTGCTGGATGGTTTCAACACCCGTGGCGTCGATCCGATTGATGGGCTGCGCAAACAGGCACACGTGTTGAATGTGGGGCAAGTCGCGCAGCTTTTCAGTGATGTATTTTTCAAAGCTGCTGGCAGCTGCAAAGTCGAGTTCGGCATCCATGCGCAATGCAAAAACCTCTGCGGCCAAGGGTGGCAATTGCCAAAGGTGGCGATCACGCAGACTGCCATCTGCGTGCAGTCCGACCTCAATGATGCGGGGATGCAGGCGGGTGTGCAGGAAGTGACTCAAGCCCATCAAAACCCCCGCCAAAACACCCCAGTAAATGCGCGGCGTGCTGAGCAAGGTGATGGCAAAGGTCAAGCCAGCCGTCGTGGCTTCAATGCGTGAGATTTGCCAAAGCTTGACAAAAGCCTTGGGCTGAATGAGGCTAGACACGGCCAAAATCACAATGGCCGCCAACACCGCACGCGGTACATGAAACAGCGCCGGTGAGGCAAACACGGCCAACAGCACAAACGAGGTGGTGGCGATGACGGCCCAGCCGGTTTTGGCGCCAGAGGCCAGACTGATGGCCGATCTGGAAAAAGAAGTGCTGGTGGCAAAGCTGCCGCTCAGCGCCGATGCAATTTTGGCCAAGCCTTGGCCCATCAAATCTTGATTCTCTTGCCACAGCGTGCCATCTTTTTGATTTTCAGTTTTGGCACTGGACGCAGCTTCTAAAAAACTGACCAATGCAATCAGCACGGCCGGGCCCGCCAACATGCCCAGCTCTGACCAAGTGAGCATATCGGGCAATGCCAAACTTGGCAGAGAAGCTGGCAAGGCACCAATCACGGCCCCCCCTTGACTGGCAAAGCCCATGGCATAACTGATGGTTGCCGTTGCCATCACGACCAGCATGATGCTGGGCCATTTGGGGGCCCATTTTTTGGCTGCAAACAGCGCGATCAGGCTAGCGCTACCAAAAGCGATGTCAGCCCACTTAACCGAGCCATCTGCTTGCCAACCCGTGATGGCGGGTAACTGTGACGCCATGACCAGCAAACCTGCAGCCTGGGTAAATCCCATCATGACCGGAGAGCTGATCAGGTTAAGCAACCAGCCGTAGCGCAGCACCCCCATCAGCAATTGCATGCTGCCTGCCATGAGCGCCAACCAAACTGCCAATTGCACCCAATGAGGACTGGCGGGCTGCGCCATGCCAGTGATCGACGCACTGATGAGCACGCAGGTAAGGGCGGAAGGACCGATTGACAAGCGCGTGGAGCCACCCCACATGACACCCACCACCGCGGGCAACAATGCGGCATAAAGCCCCGTCACCAAAGGCATGCCGGCCAAGGCTGCATAGGCCACTGATTGCGGCACCATCAGCAAGGCCACGGAGAAACCAGCGATCCATTCAGTGCGAAAGCGCTCGGCCGTTAAACGGGGCCACTTCAAAAAAGGGAACCAAGCTTGAAGAGAATTCATGGAGGGATGTGAGGCCAAGTTTAGAGGCGCGCTTGTGCAGGTGTTGTGGGCCGCAAACTACTGCACACCGGACATTCGGCTTGTCGGTGGGTTTGCAGGGTTTGCCACTCCATGTGCTGCGCGTTGAAAAGCATCAACTGTCCGATCACGCTGCTGCCCATGCCGCTCAAAATTTTGAGTGCTTCAGCCGCTTGTAAACTGCCAATGACGCCCACCAGAGGTGCCAACACGCCCATGGTGGCGCAGCGCGTTTCTTCAAAGTTTTGCGTGGGTGGAAACACACAGGCATAACAAGGCGAATGCGCGTGTTGGGTGTGATAGACAGCCAATTGGCCATCCAAGCGCAAAGCGGCGCCAGACACCAGCGGTTTGCCGTGCACAACACACGCCAGGTTGATGGCGTGTCGCGTCTCAAAGTTGTCGGTGCAATCTAGAACCACATCGGCTTGCGCAACCAGCGTGTGCAGCAGTTGCGCATCGGCTTTGAGGGCGTGTGTGCTGATGTTGGCTTCTGGATTGATGTCGATCATGGCAGTACGCAGTGACTCAACTTTGAGCTGACCGACGCGTGTCTGCGTATGCGCAATTTGCCGTTGCAAGTTGGTGACGTCGACCCGGTCATGGTCGACCAAGCTGATGCGCCCTACGCCTGCACTGGCCAAATAGAGTGCGGCAGGGGAGCCCAAGCCGCCAGCACCAATGATGAGTGCATGCGATTGCGCGACGCGCTCTTGGCCTTCAACGCCCCATTCATCTAGCAAGATGTGGCGCGAATAGCGCAAGAGTTGGTCATCCCGCATGAGCGATTACTTGTCTTTTTTCTCGACTTTGCGCTCGGCCAAGGTTGCACTGGCTTTGACGGGTAAACCTTTGAGCTGGTTCAGTGCCTGGTTGAGCTGGAAGTCTTTGTTGGAGCCAAACTCGGGCGGTCTTCTTTCTGACTCTGGTTTTTTGGCTTCAGCTTCCAGTTTCTTCAAGGCCTCTTCGCGCGCTTTTTGGCGCTCTTCATTTTTCTTTTCGGCTTCTTGCCCGTTGCCCAAATGTTTTTCCAAATCGGCTTCGCGTGTGCGCAATGCTGCAAACACATTGCCATTTTCGGTTTCGTCCAACATCACGTCAGGCAAGATGCCCTTGGCCTGAATGGAGCGGCCCAGAGGGGTGTAGTAGCGTGCCGTTGTAAGTTTTAAGGCCGTGTCAGGTCCTAACTGGCGAACTGTTTGAACCGAGCCTTTGCCAAAGGTTTGGCTGCCCATGACCGTGGCACGTTTGTGGTCTTGCAAGGCGCCAGCCACAATTTCACTGGCAGAGGCTGAGCCTTCGTTGACCAGCACCACCAAGGGGACTTTTTTCAATTGGCCTTGGGTGTTTTGCGTCAGGCGCTGAATGGGGTCCATGTCGGCACTGCGACGCCAAAATTGGGGAGATGCTTTGTAAACAAATTTGCTTTCTTCGAGCTGGCCATTGGTTGAAACAACCGTGACGTTTTCGGGCAAGAAGGCGGCTGACAAAGCCACAGCGGCATCGAGCAAGCCGCCTGGATCGTTGCGCAAATCAAGAACCAAGCCTTTGAGCTGGGGTTCTTGTTTGTAGATGTCTTCTAATTTTCTGGAAAAGTCTTCCACGGTGCGCTCTTGGAACTGCGCCACGCGAATCCAGCCATAACCCGATTCCAATACCTTGGCTTTGACCGACTGCGTTTTGATTTCTTCCCGCACAATGGTGACGGTGAAGGTGCGACTCTCGTCTTTGCGGAAAATGCTGAGAACCACTTTGGTGTTGGGCTCGCCCCGCATGCGTTTGACCGCATCGTTCATGGACAAGCCTTTGACGAAAACATCGTCAATTTTGGTGATGAGGTCGTTGGTTTTAAGTCCGGCTCGATCGGCCGGTGAACCTTCAATGGGGGACACCACCTTGACCACGCCTTCTTCTTGCGTGATTTCAATGCCGACGCCAACAAAGCGGCCAGAGGTGCCTTCGCTGAATTCTTTGAAACTTTTCTTGTCGAAATACTGCGAGTGGGGGTCGAGGCTGGAGACCATGCCAGAGATGGCTTCGGTGATGAGTTTTTTCTCATCGACGGTTTCAACGTAGTCGCTCTTGACCATGCCAAATACCGCGGCCAGTTGCTGCAACTCCTCCAACGGCAATGGCCCAAACGTGCCACGTGCGGTGGTTTGAAGTGACACGGTGGTGAGCGCACCAGCCAGTGCACCCACACTTAACCAACCGACGATTTTCAATTTTTGACCCATGTTCATTGACCCAGAAGGTCTCCTTTTGAACCAATATACACCCTGCGTGTCAAGCTTGTTGACATCAGGGCAAGCCCTTGTGGGGAATTAGGCCTTGCCTTGGCTGGCCACAGCGGCCGCAGCTTTGGCCGCAGCTTCGGCATCACCAAGGTAATAGTGTCGGATGGGCTTCATGTTGGCATCAAGCTCATACACCAGCGGAATGCCATTGGGGATGTTCAAGTTGACGATGTCGTCATCGGAGATGTTGTCCAAGTACTTGATCAAGGCACGAATGGAATTGCCATGTGCGGCCACGACCACGCGTTTACCAGCCTTGATGGCCGGCGCCATGGACTCGGTCCAAAAAGGGACGACGCGGGCCACTGTGTCTTTGAGACATTCCGTTAAGGGCACATCTTTGGGGTCGATTTTGGCGTAGCGTAAATCGCCGCGCTCGCAACGGGGGTCTTGCGGTTCCAAAGCAGGGGGTGGCGTGTCGTAGCTACGGCGCCAAACCAAAACTTGGTCATCACCAAATTTCTTAGCAGTTTCGGCCTTGTTCAAACCCTGCAGCGCGCCGTAGTGACGCTCATTCAAGCGCCAGCTGTTGTGCACCGGCAGCCATTGACGCTCCATGGCGTCCAGGGTGTGCCACAAGGTGTGGATGGCGCGTTTGAGAACGCTTGTATAGGCCAGGTCAAACTCAAAACCCTCTGCCTTGAGAAGGCGGCCAGCCGCTTGCGCTTGCGCGATACCGGTGGGGGTGAGGTCTACATCGGTCCAGCCAGTGAAGCGATTTTCTAAATTCCAGGTGGACTCGCCGTGGCGAATGAGAACGAATTTGTACATGGTGAAAGGTTTAATCAGAGAGGACAATACAGGTTTCCGCCCGCCATTTTAGAATTCGATTCTGGCGTGCGGCCGACAAATGCGCTGCGTGTGAACTTTTTAAGGGTTTTTTGTGAATTTTTTGATTGAAAACTGGATGTTGGTTGTGGTGGCTGCGGCTTCTGCCTTAGGTCTCTTTTGGCCTGCCCTGACCAAAGGTGCCGCGGGTGGTGTCCAACCCTCCGAGGCTGTCTTGCTCATGAACCGCGAAAAAGCGGTGGTGATTGATGTGTGCGAGCCTGCTGAATTTGCGCAAGGACACGTTGTGGGCTCAAAAAATATTCCATTGGCGCAACTCGAAACACAGTTGCCCCAGTTGGTCAAAAACAAAAGCCTGCCTGTCATCTTGGTCTGCCAAGTAGGTGGCCGTGCCAGCCGTGCGACGGCCATGGCTCAAAAGCTGGGTTATGAGCGTGCCCAGGCCTTGTCCGGCGGTTTGAAGTCTTGGCGCGAAGCCAATTTGCCTGTCGAAAAAGCCTAACGATTCAAACTTCTCATAGGAATTGTCATGTCACAAGTGAAGATGTACACCACGGCCGTTTGCCCCTACTGCGTGCGCGCTAAGCAAGTCTTGAAGTCAAAGGGCGTGACAGACATCGAAGAAATCAGGGTTGACCTGCTGCCCGAGGCGCGCGAGCACATGATGAAAGTCACGGGGCGACGCACGGTGCCTCAAATTTTCATTGGTGAGACGCATGTGGGGGGGTGTGATGACCTGATGGCACTCGACGCCAAAGGTGGCCTTGCGCCCCTGTTGCAAGCCAATTGAACATCAGTGGGGGCTGCAGGCATCCCACCATCGGTGATAATCCGATTTCAACCTGTGGTTGGGGCTTGTTCAAGCGGCCGCAGGACCGATACCATTCAAAACAAGATTATTTATGTCAGAAGCCAGCACTCCCGTGTTCCAAATCCAACGCGTTTACTTGAAAGAAGCGTCTTTGGAGCAACCTAATTCACCGGCCATTTTGTTGGAACAGCAACAACCCGCCGTGGACATTCAATTGGGTGTGGAAGCCAACCAAGCGGCTGACGGTGTTTATGAAATTTGTGTCACGGCCACAGTGCAAACCAAGATTGACGACAAAACCGTCTTTTTGGTCGAATGCAAGCAAGCCGGCATATTTGAAATCCGCAATTTGCCTGAAGACCAAATGGGCCCCATCATGGGCATCGCTTGCCCACAAATTGTGTACCCTTATTTGCGTGGCAACGTGGCCGACATGGTCACACGCGCAGGCTTTCCGCCTGTGCACTTGGCAGAGATTAATTTCCAAGCAATGTACGAGCAGCAGCAAGCTGAGGCCGCCGGTCAGGCCGCCGCTGCACCTCAAGTTCAGTAAACGCATCGCAAGGGTCCCAGCTTGAGCCTGAAGATTGCGGTCATCGGGGCAGGTGCTTGGGGCACGGCGCTGGCCATCAGTGCCAGTCGCGAGGGCACAGGGCATGCCGTCCAATTGTGGACGCGCGACCCTGTTGCTGCACACGCGCTGCAAGCTCACCGAAGCAACGAACGCTATTTGCCTGGGGTGGCCTTTCCGCCGGCCTTGCAATGCGTGAGCACCCCCGTTTTGGCCTTGGCTTCCTGGGCTCAGCAACACGACTTGATCGTGGTGGGCACACCCATGTCGGCCTTGCGGGGCATGTTGCACACGTTGAAAGACCTGCAGGTTCCGGTGGCTTGGCTCTGCAAAGGTTTTGAGGCCAGCAGCGAGGGCGTTGAATCGGGTGCCATGCCGCATGAGGTGTGTCAGCAGGTTGCGCCTCAGCTGAACGCAGGGGCGTTAAGTGGCCCTAGCTTTGCGCTGGAAGTGGCCAGAGCGCAGCCCACCGCCTTGGTGGCGGCCAGTGCCCAAGCCAGCGTGCGACAAATGTTGGTCGATGCCTTTCACAGCCCCAGCTTGCGTGTGTACGCCAATGATGACATCGTGGGTGTCGAAGTGGGCGGCGCTGTGAAGAACGTGTTGGCGATTGCCACCGGATTGTGCGACGGCTTGAACTTGGGATTGAATGCCCGCGCGGCTTTGATCACGCGTGGCCTGTCAGAGATGACGCGCTTGGGCGTGGCACTGGGCGCCAAAACCGAAACCTTCATGGGCTTGTCGGGCCTGGGCGACTTGGTGCTCACCGCCACGGGCGATTTGAGCCGCAACCGAAAAGTAGGTTTGTTGCTGGCGCAAGGAATGGATTTGCAACAAGCTGTCCAATCTTTGGGTCATGTCGCAGAAGGTGTTTACAGCGCACGCACCGTTGTCCAACGGGCCAAAGCTTTGGGCGTAGACATGCCCATTGCCCAAGCGGTGGTGGCCTTGTTGGATGGTGAACTTCAACCTGCACAAGCAGTGGCAGCTTTGATGGGACGTGGTGCCAAAGGGGAGTCGGCTTAAACGCCAAGCGGCGTGCAGTTCAGGGCCGCCCTGCAAAAATCAAACAGGTGTGAAGGCTAATCGAACGTAAATGGGCGCAAATGCTTCTGCTTGGGTGATTTCAATCAAGGTTTCTTTGGCCAGCTCTAGCAGCGCAATGAAGGTCACCACCAACACGGGTGAGCCTTTGCTGGGATCGAACAAGTTTTCAAACTCGACAAATTTGCGCCCCTGAAGGTGCTTCAAGACAATGCTCATGTGCTCGCGCACGCTGAGTTCTTCGCGTGAAATTTTGTGATGCTGAACCAGTTTGGCGCGCTTCATGATGTCGCGCCAGGCTTCTTGCAGTTCGACCAAATGCACATCGGGGAATCGCGGTTGCAAACTTTGCTCGATGTAGACCTGCGCCTTCAAAAAGTCGCGGCCATATTGCGGCAAGTTGCCCAACTGCATGGAGGCCATTTTCATTTGCTCGTACTCGAGCAAACGCCGCACCAATTCGGCACGGGGGTCTTCGGGCTCTTGCCCCTCCGCCACTTTTTTGGGAGGCAGCAGCATGCGTGATTTGATTTCAATCAGCATGGCGGCCATGAGCAAATACTCTGCGGCCAGTTCTAGATTGTGCTGGCGAATTTCGTCGACATAGCTGAGGTACTGGCGCGTGACAGCGGCCATGGGAATGTCGAGGATGTTGAAGTTTTGCTTGCGAATCAAGTACAACAACAAGTCGAGAGGGCCTTCGAAGGCCTCTAGAAAAACCTCCAATGCATCCGGTGGGATGTAGAGGTCGTTGGGCATGGAAAACAAAGGCTCGCCATACAGGCGTGCCACGGCCACGTGGTCGATGACCTCGGGCAAGCCCGCGGTGCTGTCGACGGCGGGAAGAACCTGTGGGGATGTGACCGTGTTGTCCAAAAGACTCAAGCCTTGGTTTGGTAGACGTAAGGCTTTTGCGCCACACGGCCTGCGTTGAGTTCTTTCAATCCATGGCGATCAACCGATGCATTCCACAACAAAGCGCGGCCTTCTTGTTGAGCTGCATCCAGATGAGGACGGTCTGCTTTGAGCTGTTCAATGAACTGAGTAGCGTCGGAACGGTAGTCTGGACGACGGAAAAAATGCAAGAGCGACATGACAAAGCGCTTTCTATGAATAAGGCCGTATTTTAACGGTCTGGTGCTAGCGGTTTTCTGACGAGCGAACAGTTTCTAGGCCGCTTGCCCAATCGGGCTTGAAATCCTTGCCGATCAGTGCTTGAAGCCCGGTGCGCTGGGCTATGTCCATGGGTTGATGGTTCAAGCCACAAAGGATGAGTCGAACTTGCCGCTTTTGACACACGTGAGCCAAGGAGATGAGGGCATCGGCGCCCGAAGAATCGATGTAAATCAAGTTTTTGAGGTCCAAAATGACTGCTTTTTGAGGCAATTGGTCTTCAATGGTCTCGACCAATTTGACAGCCCCAAAGAACAAAGCACCGTAAAAACGGTAGACACTGATGCTTCCTTCTTGACCGTTCAATGCCGGCGAATCGTGGCCTGACAGCTGCTCAACGCGGCTGAGGTTGGAAATTCGATAAATAAAGGTGATGCAGGCTGCGATCAAACCGAATTCAACGGCCACCGTCAGGTCCACCGTGACCGTTAGCAAAAACACCGCCAACAAGGTCGTGCGGTAAGGCGCACGGAATTGTTTCAGTTCGTAAAAGGCGCGCCATTCGCCCATGTTCCAAGCCACAAACATCAAAATGGCCGCCAGGGCTGGCAAAGGCACATGATTGGCCAAGGGTGCAGCCACCCACACCACCAGCAACAATGTCAGGGCGTGCACCATGCCCGCAATGGGTGTACGCCCGCCGCTTTTGACGTTGGTGACGGTACGGGCAATGGTGCCGGTAGCGGGCATGCCACCGAAAAAAGGTGTCACAAAGTTGGCCACACCCTGTGCCATCAGTTCTTGGTTGGGGTTGTGGCGATCGTTGATCAGGCCATCTGCAATGCGTGCGCACAGCAAAGACTCTATGGCACCGAGCAAGGTCAGGGTAAAGATCGGCATGCTCAAGTGCTTGAGGGTTGCCCAGCTGAATTCAGGCCACACAAAGCTGGGCAACTCAGAGGGGATGCCGCCAAATTTGCTGCCAATGGTTTCAACCGGCAAGTTCATGGCTTGTGCCGCCAAGGTGGCCGCCACCAAAGCAACAATGGAACCCGGGACCGCTTGCAGCGCACGCGCCAACTTGCCGGCTTGTGTTTGTGGTGAGCGAGGTGAAAAACAGCGTTGCCAGCTCACAATCAAGATCAAAGAACCCAAAGCCAGTGCAAATGAAGTCGGTTGAAAGCTGGGCAAGGCCTCCGTCAAAGTTTGCAGGATGCCCAAAAAATCGGCGGGCATGTGGCTAACCTGCAGGCCCAAAAAATCTTTGGCCTGCGACAACATGATCAAGACCGCAATGCCGTTGGTAAATCCTATGACCACCGCCACCGGGATGAAGCGAATGAGGGTGCCCATTTTGAGCAAGCCCAAAATGAACAAAAGCACCCCTGAGGCAGCCGTGGCAATGATCAGATTGGACAGGCCGTAGCGTTCTAAGATGCCATAGACAATGACAATGAAAGCACCGGCAGGCCCGCCAATTTGAACTTTGCTGCCGCCCAATGCCGAAATTAGAAAGCCCGCAATGATGGCCGTGAACAAGCCGGCTTCAGGTTGCAGGCCTGAGGCAATTGCAAAGGCCATGGCCAGTGGCAAAGCCACCACACCCACAGTCATGCCCGACGCAATGTCGGTGCCCAGTTGCTCGCGTGAGTAGCCCTTTAGCGCGTCAACAAGTTGGGGACGAAAGAAAAAGGCCATTCGGCAGTTGAGCCTTTAGTGAATGCGCATGCCAGGTTTTGCACCAGGCCATGGATTCAGCACGTAGATGCCAGGCTCGGCTTTTTCATCCGCATGGCTGGCGGCCAGCACCATGCCTTCGGACACACCAAACTTCATTTTGCGCGGCGCCAAATTGGCCACCATCACAGTGAGCTTGCCCACCAAGTCTTCAGGCTTGTAGACACTGGCAATGCCGCTGAACACATTGCGGTGTTTGCCTTCGCCCACATCCAAAGTGAGGCGCAAGAGTTTGGTGGAGCCTTCCACGGCTTCGCATTGCACAATTTGCGCAATGCGCAAATCGATCTTGACAAAGTCGTCGATGGAAATGGTGGGGGCAATGGCTTCGCCGCCGGGCAGAGGGGCAGCCTCCACCACGGGCTCGGGCGCTTCGAACAAAGAGTCGAGCATGGCCACGTCCACACGCTGCATCAAGTGCTTGTAATCGTTGATGGCATGGCCTGCACCCAGGGAAGCTTGCACATGGGTGAAGTTCATGGCATCGATGTTCAAGAACTTTTCCACGTTGCTGGCCAACGAAGGCAGTACGGGCTTGAGCATGAGGCTGAGCAAGCGGAAGGCTTCGATGCAAGTGGTGCACACGTCGTGCAGGCGTGCATCCATGCCTTCTTGCTTGGCCAATTCCCAAGGTTTGTTTTGGTCGACGTATTCGTTCACGCGGTCGGCCAAGAGCATCACTTCGCGCAGGGCTTTGGCGTAATCGCGTTCGTCATAAAGCTTGGCAATGGGCGCCACGCCTTCGTGCAATTGCGTCAGCAAAGCTTGGCCATCGGCCGACACAGTGCCCAATTTGCCGCCCAAGCGTTTAGCAATAAAGCCCGCAGCGCGCGATGCAATGTTGATGTACTTGCCCACCAAGTCGGAGTTGACGCGGGCCAAAAAGTCGTCGGGGTTGAAGTCGACGTCTTCGTTGCGGCCGTTCAGTTTGGCGGCAATGTAGTAGCGCAACCACTCGGGGTTCATGCCCAGTTTCAAATACTTGAGCGGGTCGAGGCCGGTGCCACGGCTCTTGCTCATTTTCTCGCCGCTGACGGTTAGGAAACCGTGCACAAAGACGGCATTGGGCGTTTTGCGTCCGCTGAAATGCAAGGTGGCAGGCCAGAACAAGGTATGGAAGTACGTGATGTCTTTGCCAATGAAGTGGTACTGCTCCACGTTGGGGTTGTTGATGTAGGCGTCGTAGTCCACCCCAATCTTGCCCAGATAGTTCTTCAGTGAAGCCAAGTAGCCGATGGGGGCATCGAGCCAGACGTAGAAGTACTTGCCGGGTGCATCGGGAATTTCAATGCCGAAATAAGGGGCATCGCGGCTGATGTCCCAATCGCTCAAACCGCCTTGGCCGTCTTCGTCTTTGGTAAACCACTCTTTGATTTTGTTCAGCACTTCGGGCTGCAAACGGCCAGCCTCGTGCGTCCATTTTTCTAAGAACGCAATGCAGCGGGGGTCTGACAATTTGAAGAAGTAGTGCTCAGATTGTTTGAGCACCGGTGTGGCGCCAGACAAAGCGGAGTAGGGGTTCTTCACTTCGGTGGGGGCGTACACCGCACCGCAAGACTCGCAACTGTCGCCGTATTGGTCTTTGGCGCCGCACTTCGGACATTCGCCTTTGATGAAGCGGTCTGGCAGGAACATTGACTTTTCGGGGTCAAAGTACTGCTCGATGGTTTTGGTGGCAATCAGGCCGGCGGCTTTGAGGTCGCGGTAAATTTGTTGTGCCAGTTCGTGGTTCTCGGGGCCATCGGTGGAATGCCAGTTGTCGAAGGCAATGTGAAAGCCATCGAGGTAAGGTTTGCGGCCCGCTGCAATGTTGGCCACAAATTGCTGTGGCGTGATGCCGGCTTTTTCCGCGGCAATCATGATGGGGGCGCCGTGCGCATCGTCGGCACAGACAAAATGCACTTCATGGCCTTGCATGCGTTGTGCGCGAACCCAGATGTCAGCCTGGATGTATTCCATGATGTGACCGATGTGGAAATTGCCATTGGCATAAGGCAATGCGGTCGTGACAAAAATTTGTCTTTGGGCAGCAGTGAGGTTCGAAACAGACGAAGCAGACATGAGGGGGCAATTTGTAGGGGAATCCTTGATTTTATGGGCTTCGGCCGCCCGATGTCGCTAAACTCCCGCCCATTCGCAGAAAGTTTCACATGTCGACCCCAGAACAACTCCAAAAAGCCCTCGAATCGGTCATTGACCCCAACACGGGCAAAGATTTTGTCTCCACCAAAGCCCTCAAAAACCTGGTGGTGGACGGCGGCAATGTGGCTTTTGACGTCGAGTTAGGCTATCCCGCCAAGAGCCAAATTCCTGGCTTGCGCAATGCACTCATTGCAGCTGCCAAACAAGTGCCCGGCGTCACCAACGTGTCGGCCAATGTCACGACCAAAATTGTGGCCCATGCAGCACAGCGCGGCGTTGCCTTGTTGCCTCAGGTGAAAAACATCGTGGCCGTTGCCTCTGGCAAAGGCGGCGTGGGCAAGAGCACCACCGCCGTCAATTTGGCGCTGGCGCTGGCCGCAGAAGGCGCCAGTGTGGGCTTGCTCGATGCCGACATTTACGGCCCCAGCCAGCCCATGATGATGGGCATTGAAGGCCGCCCCGAAAGCGAAGACGGCAAAACCATGGAGCCCATGGAAAACTATGGCGTGCAAGTGATGTCAATTGGTTTCTTGGTGAACCAAGACGAAGCCATGATTTGGCGCGGCCCCATGGCCACGCAAGCGCTAGAGCAGTTGCTGCGCCAGACCAATTGGAAAGATTTGGATTACTTGATCATCGACATGCCGCCAGGCACTGGCGACATTCAACTCACGCTCAGCCAACGCGTGCCCATGACCGGCGCCGTGATTGTGACCACACCCCAAGACATCGCTTTGCTGGACGCCAAAAAGGGCATCAAGATGTTTGAAAAAGTGGGCGTGCCCATTTTGGGCATTGTGGAAAACATGGCGGTGCACGTGTGTACCAACTGCGGTCATGTGGAACACATCTTTGGCGCCGATGGCGGCAAGAAAATGGCCGAGAACTACCAAATGGACTATCTGGGTGCCTTGCCCTTGAACATGCAAATTCGTTTGCAAGCCGACAACGGCAAACCCACGGTGGTGGCCGATCCGGATGGCGAAGTGGCAGGCATTTACAAGTCGGTGGCGCGCCAAGTGGCCATCAAAATTGCGGCCAAGGCCAAAGACTTTTCTGCCAAGTTCCCAACCATCACCGTGTCAAAAAACACCTGATGCAAAAAGCAATGGCCTCAGATTGAGGCCATTTCGCAAAGGCTTGAAGGCTGATCGCTTCAAGCCTTTTTGTTTTCTAGATCGCGCAATCGGAACCGTTGGATTTTGCCGGTGGCAGTCTTGGGCAGCTCGCTCACAAACTGAATGAAGCGTGGATATTTGTAAGGCGCCAAACGCTCTTTCACAAAGACTTTCACTTCGTCTTCGGTCAAACTTTGACCAGCCTTCAACACAATGAAGGCTTTGGTTTTGGTCAAACCATCGGCATCCACTTTGCCAATGACGGCAGCTTCCAAAATGGCAGGGTGCTGAACCAAGGTCGATTCCACTTCAAAAGGCGACACGTAAATGCCGCTGACTTTCAGCATGTCATCGTTGCGGCCTGCATAGGTGTAGTAGCCATCCGGGTCGCGCGAGTATTTGTCGCCACTTTTGGTCCATTCACCTTGAAAGGTGTCGCGCGATTTTTCGCGGTTGTTCCAGTACATCAAGGCTGCTGAGGGGCCTTTGATGTACAGGTCGCCAATCTCGTTGTGACCCGTCAGCACTTCACCTTGTTCGCCGCGCAATTGCACTTCGTAACCAGGGACAGGTTTGCCCGTGGTGCCGTAGCGCACATCGCCGGGGGCGTTGGACAAGAACACGTGCAGCATTTCGGTGGAGCCAATGCCGTCAATGATTTCGCAGCCAAATTGCGCTGTCCAACGTTCGCCAATGTCAGCGGGCAAGGCCTCGCCTGCAGATGAGCAAAGACGCAATGCCACTTGATCTTTGGTGGGTAAATCAGGGCTTGCCAACATGCCGCCATAGCCGGTGGGCGCACCATAAAACACGGTGGGCTTGTGATCGACCAAGCGTTTGAAAGTGGCTTGTGGTGTGGGGCGTTCGGCCATCAACACCACGCTGGCGCCAACGCTTAAAGGGAAGGTGAGGGCATTGCCCAAGCCATAGGCAAAGAACAACTTGGCCGCCGAGAACACCACGTCCTTGGAGCTCAGTGCCAGTACGCCTTTGCCGTACAGCTGGGCAGTCCAATACAAATTGCCTTGGGTGTGTACCGTGCCCTTTGGGTTGCCTGTAGAGCCAGAAGAGAACAGCCAGAAGGCGGGTTCGTCAGCATGTGTTTCAGCGGGCAAACTAGGACCCGAGGCGGAGGCCAATAAATCTTTGAAATGCATGTTGGGTGCAGGCAAGTCACCTTCGTGGCGTGACACCACCACGTGCTTGATACTCTTGGTGCCTTGCGCAATGGCTGTATTCAAAGTGCCTAACAAGGCCGATGACACCAAAGCAGCCTGTGCACGGCTGTTGTTGATCATGAAGGCGTAGTCTTCAGGTGTGAGAAGTGTGTTGACAGCCACAGGGACGACACCTGCGTAAAGCGCGCCCAAAAATGACACCACCCAATCGGTGCTGTCGTGCATCAACAGCAGCACGCGTTCTTCGCGTTTGAGGCCGAGCTTGCGCAAGCCCGCCGCACAGGCGCGTACTTGGTCGGCCAAGGCGCCATAGCTTAGGCTACCTGCATCGTCGATCAATGCGGTTTTGTCCTTGCGGCTGTTGTTGGCAGCAATTAGGAACTGTGCGAAATTGAACTGCGTGGGGGGGGCGGAAGGCAATGCCATGGCGATCTCCGTAATCTGTCAATAAATTTGAGTGCTTGCATTAAAACGCTTGGGAAATCCTGCAACAAGCGGTATAAATGCACTATCTTGCTTGCGAACGAGTATGCAATAAAGTGCATGTTTTGTCGCCGCTCAAAGTCTAGGGTTTTCCCTTAATGTTTTGAAAATAGCGTTGCTCTTAAAAGTCTTTGGAGACCTCGGTGACAGAATCATCGACCGCATTTGTTGAAGTTGGTAGCTCATTGGAGCCGCTGCGCAGCCCATTCCTCATGGCGCTGGGCGAGCGTGTCCGCAACCTTCGATCTCGCAAAGGCATGACCCGCAAAGCTGTGGCTTTGGCGGCTGATGTGTCCGAACGCCATTTGGCCAATTTGGAATATGGCACGGGCAATGTGTCCGTCTTGGTCCTGCTTCAGGTGTCGCATGCCCTGCAGTGCTCCTTGGCGGAGCTGCTGGGCGACATCAGTACCAGCTCGCCCGAATGGCTGCTCATTCGAGAAATTCTCAGCAAGCGAGGCGATGCCGATTTGCGCCGTGCGCGTGTTCAACTCACCGAGATGTTTGGGGAAAGTGGCGATGCCTCCGCAAGACGCACCCGTGTGGCCTTGATCGGCTTGCGTGGTGCCGGCAAAACCACGCTGGGCCAAGGTTTGGCCGATGATCTGGGTTTTCCGTTCATTGAGCTCAGCCGCGAAATTGAAAAATTCGCCGGATGCCAAATCAGCGAAATTCACAACCTGTATGGCGCCAATGCCTATCGCCGATACGAGCGTCGTGCGCTGGAAGAGGCCATCCAAATTTATCCAGAAGTGGTCATCGCCACACCGGGCGGGTTGGTGTCTGACTCTGCCAATTTCAACTTGTTGCTGTCACATTGCACCACCGTTTGGTTGCAGGCCAGTGCCAACGATCACATGGCGCGCGTGGCGGCCCAGGGCGATTTACGCCCCATGGCCGCCAGCCCCGAAGCCATGGAAGATTTGAAACGCATCCTTGAAGGCCGCTCCGCTTTTTACTCCAAGGCCGACATCACCATCGACACCAGTGCTCAGAACGTTGAGGAAAGCATCCGTCGCTTGAAAACCGAAGTACGCAAAGAACTTCATTTGATTGAATGATCCGGATGAAGACTAGGGTAAATACTTAGTAAATGCATTAAATTGCATATTGAGTGTCAAATTTGAATGCAATAAACTGCATGTCAACGCAAATCGATGCATGCACCTTTTGCATTCGAAGTTTCACTCAGTCAGTTCAAAGCCCCAATTCGGAGATCGCCATGACCACAGCGCCCATCGTCAACTACCAAACCACCCCAGACAATTACAAGCACATCAGCTTGGCCTTTGACGGTGCTGTGGCCACTTTGTCGATCAACATCGACGAAAACGCCGGCATTCGCCCTGGTTACAAACTCAAGCTCAACTCTTACGACTTGGGCGTGGACATTGAATTGCACGATGCCTTGCAACGCATTCGCTTTGAGCACCCCGAAGTTCGCTCTGTGGTGGTCACCAGCTTGAAAGACCGCGTGTTCTGCTCCGGCGCCAACATTTTCATGTTGGGCGTGTCCACACACGGCTGGAAAGTGAACTTCTGTAAGTTCACCAACGAAACACGCAACGGCATTGAAGACTCCAGCAAATACTCTGGTTTGAAGTTTGTGGCCGCTTTGAATGGCGCTTGCGCTGGCGGTGGTTACGAGTTGGCATTGGCCTGCGATGACATCGTGTTGGTGGACGACCGCTCTTCTTCTGTGTCCTTGCCTGAAGTTCCCTTGCTTGGCGTGTTGCCAGGTACTGGCGGCCTCACACGCGTGACCGACAAGCGCCACGTGCGCCACGACTTGGCCGACATCTTCTGCACCAGCGTGGAGGGTGTACGCGGTCAAAAAGCCGTCGATTGGCGTTTGGTCGATGCCATTGCCAAGCCCAACCAATTTCAACAAGTTGTGCGCGAGCGTGCCGACAACTTGGCCGCCAAAAGCGATCGCCCTGCCGCAGAAAAAGGCGTGGCGCTCACACCCATTCAGCGCAACATTGAAGCCGAACGCATCAGCTACACCAATGTGACCGTTGAGATTGACCGCGCTAAGCGTTTGGCCACGTTCACTGTTAAAGCACCTACAACAGCACAGCCCACAGACATCGCAGGCATCTTGGCTGCTGGCGCTCAGTGGTGGCCACTGCAAATGGTGCGTGAATTGGACGACGCCATTTTGCACATGCGCACCAACGAACTCGACATTGGCACCTGGTTGCTCAAAGCCACTGGCGATGCCAAAGCGGTGTTGGCCAGCGACGCTACTTTGTTGGCCCACAAAGACCACTGGTTCGTACGCGAAACCATTGGCCACCTGCGCCGCACTTTGGCTCGTTTGGACGTGTCTTCACGCAGTATTTTTGCACTCGTTGAGCCAGGCACTTGTTTCGTGGGCACCTTCGCCGAGTTGGCATTCTGTGCCGACCGCACTTACATGTTGGCCTTGCCCGATGATGCAGACAAAGCCCCCACCATTCAACTGAACGAATTCAACTTTGGCTTCTACCCCATGGTGAACGATCAGTCGCGCTTGGCACGTCGCTTCTACGAAGAAGTGCCCGCCATGGAAGGGGCTCGCGGCGCCATTGGCAAAGCATTGGACGCTGATGCTGCCTTGGCCTTGGGATTGGTGACAGCTGCACCCGACGACATCGATTGGGACGACGAAATTCGCTTGTGCTTGGAAGAGCGCGCCGCCATGTCCCCCGATGCCCTCACAGGCCTCGAAGCCAACCTGCGTTTTGCCAGCCAAGAAAACATGCTCACGCGTATTTTTGGTCGCCTCACAGCATGGCAAAACTGGATCTTCCAGCGCCCCAATGCTGTGGGTGAAAAAGGTGCCTTGAAGGTGTATGGCAAAGGCGAAAAAGTGCAGTTCGACATGAACCGCGTTTAAGCCTCAACGTACAAAAAGTTTTTGAAAGTGTTGTGCAGCAAGGTTCCCGGTGGTCTTTGCTGCAACCAAAATTTGACCCCACCGTTGCTTTAATTTCTGGAGACTCACATGTCCGGTATCAACTACAGCGAAAAGATTCCTAACAACGTCAACTTGTCTGAAGACCGCACCTTGCAGCGCGCTTTGGAACAATGGCAGCCCAACTTCATTAACTGGTGGGATGACATGGGCCCTGAGGGCTCCAAAGACATGGACGTGTATTTGCGTACCGCCGTGAGTGTGGATCCACAAGGTTGGGCACAGTTCGGTCACGTCAAAATGCGCGACTACCGTTGGGGTGTGTTTTTGAACCCAGGCGAACAAGACCGTCAAATTCACTTTGGCGATCACAAAGGTGAAAAAGCTTGGCAAGACGTGCCCGGCGAACACCGCGCCAACCTGCGCCGCATCATCGTGACACAGGGCGACACCGAGCCAGCATCTGTGGAGCAACAGCGCCACTTGGGCCTGACAGCCCCTAGCATGTACGACCTGCGCAACTTGTTCCAAATTAACGTGGAAGAAGGCCGTCACCTGTGGGCCATGGTGTACTTGTTGCACAAATACTTTGGCAAAGATGGCCGTGAAGAAGCCGATGCGTTGTTGCAGCGTAACAGCGGCAACGAAGACAATCCCCGCATCTTGCAGGCCTTCAACGAGAAAACACCCGACTGGTTGTCTTTCTTCATGTTCACGTACTTCACAGACCGTGACGGCAAGTTCCAACTGTGTGCCTTGGCCGAATCTGCATTCGATCCATTGGCCCGCACCACCAAGTTCATGTTGACCGAAGAGGCACACCACATGTTTGTGGGTGAGTCTGGCGTCAGCCGCACCATCCAGCGCACTGTGGACGTGATGAACCAACTCAAAACCGACGACGTGGCCAAACTGCGCGCTGCAGGCGTGATTGATTTGCCCACCATTCAGCGTTACATCAACTTCCACTTCTCCGTCACCATCGATTTGTTCGGTGCCGATGAGTCTTCCAATGCCGCCACCTTCTACAGCTCTGGCCTCAAAGGCCGCTACGAAGAAGGCAAGCGCAACGACGACCACGTGTTGAAGGGCAATACCTACAAGATCTTGGCCGTAGAAGAAGGCAAGCTGATCGAAAAAGAAGTGCCCATGTTGAACGCTTTGAATGAAGTTCTGCGTGACGACTACATCGTTGATTCCAAAGGCGGCATTGAGCGTTGGAATCGCGTGATTGAAAAAGCGGGCATCTCTTTCAAGTTGACAGCGCCTCACAAAGCTTTCCACCGCAACATTGGCTCCTTGTCTGGCTCCAAAATCACGCCCGATGGCCGTGTGGTCACCAGCGAAGAGTGGATGGCCAAAGTGGGTGAGTGGTTGCCTACCAACGAAGACCGCGCTTATGTCGGCAGCCTGATGGGCCGCGTCACTGAGCCAGGCAAGTTTGCCAACTGGATTGCCCCTCCTGTCATGGGCATCAACCGTCAGCCTGTAGACTTCGACTACGTTCGTTTCAGCTGAGATCTGATTTAAAAGATCCAACACACACGCCATGACCACAGAAGCCGTTTTAATTCAGCAACATCTGATTGACCCAGAGATCTGCATCCGTTGCAACACCTGCGAGGCTACTTGCCCCGTAGGCGCCATCACGCATGACTCTCGCAATTACGTGGTCGATGCTGAAAAATGCAATCTGTGCATGGCCTGTGTGCCACCTTGCCCTACCGGCTCCATTGACAACTGGCGCAGCATGCCCAAAGTCAAGGCCTATTCCGTTGAAGAACAACTGACATGGGATGATTTGCCTGCCGCCTTGAGCGACGCAGACCTCCAGGCCATGGGGGTGGACAGTCAAGCTGTTGCTGCGGCCCCTGCAGTTGAGGCTGCACCCGCACAAGCGGTCAATGCCTCCGGTGATGCTGTGTTCAATTCTGCTGCTTACGGCTCGACATTGCCACCTTGGTCTGCCGCACATGCTTACACCAACTTGTATGGCCCTAAAACGCCCACACAAGCCACCGTGGTCGGCAACTTCAAAGTGAACGAAGCCGGTACGTCCAACGAAACCCATCACATCGTGATTGATTTCGGTAGCATGCCTTTCCCTGTGTTGGAAGGCCAGTCTGTGGCCATCGTGCCGCCGGGTGTGGATGCTTCTGGCAAGCCGCACCATGCACGCCAATATTCCATTGCCAGCCCGCGCAATGGTGAGCGCGCCGGTTACAACAATTTGTCGTTGACCGTGAAGCGAGTCACGGAAGACCACGAAGGCAAGCCCGTCAAAGGCGTGTGCTCCAATTATTTGTGCGATGTGAAAGTGGGCGATACGCTCCAAGTGATTGGCCCGTTTGGCAGCAGCTTCTTGATGCCCAACCATCCCAAGTCCAACATCGTCATGATCTGCACCGGTACCGGCAGTGCGCCCATGCGCGGCATGACCGAGTGGCGACGTCGATTGCGTCAAACAGGCAAGTTTGAAGGCGGTAAATTGATGCTGTTCTTTGGTGCTCGCACTCAAGAAGAGTTGCCTTACTTTGGCCCGCTGCAAAAGCTGCCCAAAGACTTCATCGACATCAACTTTGCGTTTTCGCGCACGGTGGGTCAGCCCAAGCGTTATGTGCAAGACGCCATGCGTGAGCGTGCGGCCGATTTGGTGGCGCTCTTGAAAGACCCCAACACTTACTTTTATGTCTGCGGTCTGAAGAGCATGGAAGAGGGCGTGGTCTTGGCCCTGCATGATGTGGCCACCCAGGCCGGTCTCCACTGGGATCAGGTGGGCGCCACGCTCAAAAAAGAAGGCCGTTTGCACCTCGAAACCTATTGAGGTTCGGTCAAAGCCTTCTCAAGGCCGCCTCATGTGCAGGCGTTTTAATTTGCCAGATAGACGGATAAACGCCAATGACTTTGAATCATTGGTACTATCCGCCCATGAGTTCACGCCCTTCTATTGATGTTGCCGTTGTCATGCGCCGTGAGCGCGTGCAGGGCGACATGGCCAAATGGCAGACTTGGCGCTGGGTTTTGGACGACGTTGCACCGCAAGAAGAAAGCTTTGGCAACAGCCCCAAGTGTTTGCGAGACGGCGACGAGGGGGCGCTTTGGCTTTTCCCGAATTTCAAAGTTGAGTTGTATCCAGACGATGCAGAGGGCTATCTGCTTAACGTCACATCCCCCGATCCTTGTTTCTTTGTGATGTGGCGCATGGAAGAAGAACCTGGCATTGGCACCGAGTTGGTGGCCAAGCCTGAACGGGTGTCCTTGAGTTATCACGACGCCGGCCGCTGGCTCGACGCACAAGAAACCATTGAGCAAGTTCCTGCGTCTCCCGACATCGTTGAATGGGTGCGGGATTTTGCCAAGCAACACTTCACGCCTGAGGTAAAACGGCGTCAGCGCCCGCAAAGCTTTCAAGCACTCACCGATCGTTTTGGGCAGCCAGCCAAGGTGACCACCAGCGACCGCTCTGGGCGCAAGGTAGATGGCCCATGAGTGAGAACACCGGTGGATTTTTCAGCCGATGGTCGCAGCGCAAGCAGGCTGTGAAAGCGGGGCTTGTGGCAGACGATAAGCCCCAAGAAAATCAAATACAGCAGCCTGCGCCACCCGGCGCTGCGCCGCTGGCCAAGGTCAACCAAGACGTGGCTGAAATCAAAACTGAGCCTCCCAAGATGCCCACATTGGCTGATGTGGCGCAACTCACGCCAGAGTCTGATTTTTCTTCTTTCATGACACAGGGTGTCACGCCTGAAGTTCGCAATGCAGCCATGAAAAAACTCTTGGCGGACCCGCATTACAACGTGATGGACGGCCTGGACATCTACATTGGCGACTACAACACACCCGACCCCTTGCCCGAAGGCATGCTGGCCAAAATGGTGGGTGCTCAATTTTTGGGTTTGGTCAAAGCCCCTGAAGATGTGGCACAGTCCAAACCACTGGAAACCGACATTCAAAATTCAGCAGAGACAAGCCTGACTGCCCAAGCAGACAACTTGGACAGCTCAGAGCCCCTAGACAACAACTCGGCACAACATGACCACACTCATTTGCGATTGCAACCAAACCATGCCCCTGCAGACCCAGAAGTTGGGTCAGGCGCTGGGTGAATCGCTCACGCTGCACAGCACCCTTTGCCGCAGGGAAGCAGGCGCATTTCAAAAGGCCATTCAATCGGGTCAAGAAGTGGTGGTGGCTTGCACCCAAGAAAAAAAGTTGTTCTCAGAACTGGCCTCTCAAACTGAAGGTGCCACATCGCCCCTTCAATTTGTGAACATCCGTGAGGCGGGTGGTTGGAGCAGCGATGCACACAACGCCACCCCCAAACTGGCGGCCTTGCTGGCGGCCGCGCATCTGCCCGAACCCGATCCTGTGCCCGCCGTGCCTTTTAAAAGTGAAGGCCGCTTGTTGATCATTGGCCCCCTTGATCAGGCTGAAAAAGCAGCGGCCATGGTGGCAGATGTGTTGCAAGTGGTGATCTTTGCGCAAGGCGCAGGGGAGGCCGGTGGTTCACAAGAGCGGCAATTCCCGGTGATCTCTGGTCAGTTGCAAACCTTGAGCGGTTGGCTGGGCGCCTTTGACATCACTTGGTCTGACAACAACCCCATCAATTTGGATTTGTGCACGCGTTGCAATGCCTGCGTGCAAGCTTGTCCCGAAAACGCCATTGGTTTGGATTATCAAGTTGACATGAGCCTGTGCAATGCCAGCCGCGCGTGCGTCAAGGTGTGTCAATCAGCAGGTGCCATCGATTTCAGCCGTGTGCCTGCAGAAGCCTCTGAAAAATTCGACCTCATTTTGGACCTCCGGACAGCCGGCAGTTCAGGGCCTCAGTTTTTGCAACACGCCCCCCCACAGGGTTATTTCAGATGGGATGGCCGCGACTTGGCCATGCTGATCAAACTTCGGGACATGGTGGGCGAGTTTGAAAAGCCCAAGTTTTTTGCCTACAAACAAAAGCTGTGTGCGCACAGTCGCAACGAAACCGTGGGCTGCAACGCCTGTGTGGACATTTGTTCGGCAGAGGCCATTTCTAGCGATAAATCGCGCCAGCAAATCAAAGTCAACCCCAACTTGTGCGTGGGTTGTGGTGCTTGCACCACCGTGTGCCCTACGGGCGCGCTAAGCTACGCCTATCCCAAGGCGCAAGAGCAAGGTTTGAAAATCAAAACCTTGCTGTCTGCCTACCATGCGGCAGGTGGCAAAGATGCTGTGCTGATGTTGCACAGCCAAGATGCGGGCCTCAAAGTGGTGGAAGAGTTGGGTCGTGCTGCGCAACTCAAATTGGCCAAAGGCCTGCCAGCCAACGTCATTCCCATGTCGTTGTGGCATACCGCCAGTTTGGGTTTGGAAGTTTGGCTGACAGCTGTGGCTTATGGCGCACACCAAGTATTGGTCTTGTGTACACACGAAGAAGCACCGCAATACTTGGAGGGGCTGACAGCCCAAATGGCCGTCGCGCAAAGTTTGCTGGCGGGCCTTGGGTATGAAGGTGTTCACTTCCAAATTGTGCGTGCCAAAAATGCCATGGACTTGGACGGCAGTTTGCAAGCCAACAGGGCTTCCATTGCACAAGCTCAATTTAAAAATCAAGTGCCTGGAGCGTTTGCCAAATACGCTGTCGCGCCCGAAAAGCGCAGCACGCTTGAGTTGGCGCTTGACCATTTGAGCGAGCATGCGCCATCGGCCTTGCAGTCCCACAACAGTGCCATTGCGTTGCCTGTGGCATCGCCTCTTGGCGCGCTCAAAGTGAATGCAGACAAATGCACTTTGTGTCTCAGTTGCGTGAGCGCATGCCCTGCCAGCGCACTCCAAGACAACCCTGATTTGCCGCAACTTCGTTTCATTGAGAAGAACTGCGTGCAGTGCGGCTTGTGTGCCACTACGTGTCCAGAAGACGCCATTGAGTTGATTCCTCGATTCTTGCGCACGACTGAGCGCAAGCAAGCCCAGGTGTTGAACCAATCGCAACCCTATGGCTGTGTGAAATGCGGCAAACCTTTTGGCACCCTCAAGGCCATTGAGGCCATGTTGGGCAAGTTGTCGGGACACAGCATGTTCCAAGGTGCTGCCTTGGAGCGCCTCAAAATGTGTGGCGATTGCCGCGTCATTGACCTTTATTCCAATGCCGACGAAGCCAAAATTGCCAACATTCCGCCCAAAGCTTGACCCCTCTGCGCTTGTTTTCAAACCTTATTTCTCAAATTAGCCCATGACTTCCAACCTGCAAGCTTCCTCTGCCCTTGACGAAGAAACCGCGCGCGCAGAAATTTACGGCTTGTTGGCGCAATTGTTTTATCAGGTGCCACAGCCCGAGATGTTGGCTCAAATGCGAGTGGCTGTAACCGATGCACCGGTCGCCGGCGGTTTTTTGGAAGAGCCATGGCGTCAATTGGTCGCGGCTGCCCGACAAAGTTCGGACGAAGACATCGCCAACGAATACAACCACTTGTTTGGTGGGGTGGGCAAGCCGGAGGTGTATTTGTATGCCTCCCATTACGTCAGTGGCTTTCTCAATGACAAGCCCGTGGCCAGATTGCGCGACGATTTGAAGGCTTTGGGTCTTGACCGCCACGACAGCATGTCCGAGACCGAAGACCACTTTTCTTATTTGTGCGAAGTCATGCGCTATTTGATTGCCGGTGACGACGTGACGGTGGCCAATTTGACCCACCAAAGGGCTTTTTTTGCCAATCACATCCAGTCGTGGACTCACAACATGACCGACACAATTGGCAAGCACCCCAAGGCCAAATTTTTCGGTGCCCTTGCAGAATTTACCCAGTCGTTTCTGGGCATTGAAGCCCAGGGCTTTGATTTGCTCACTTAAGCTCAGTCGGGTAAGGGTTTTCCCATTGTTTACGTTGAGCAAACTGTTAGCATCAAGGGGTATGCAAAGTATTTCCTAGGCATCAACACGAGGAAGCGATCATGAGCTCTCAAAATCCAAAACTGTCGCGCCGTACCCTTTTTGCGGGTGCGGGCACCGTGGGTGCTGTCGCCACAGCCACCGCCCTGTTGCCTCAAGTTCAAGACTTGGCGCCCCAAGCAGCCCCAAAACCCAAGCCCGAGCGCGGGGGTGGCTACGAGCTCTCCGAGCACGTCAAGCGTTATTACAAGACCACCCTGGTCTAAGCCCTTTCTCAAACACTCACCTCTTCTGGAGAGTTTCATGTTGTTGACCAAAAAGAATTCAGGCACTTCGGGTGCTGCCTCGTCGCCGTTCGTGCACAGCTTGCGCCGTGGCCTAACCCAAGCATTGCCAACCCTTGACCGTCGTACATTTTTGCGTCGCTCTGGCCTAGGCGTCGGCGTCGGTTTGGCCGCTTCTCAGCTCAGTCTTGTCAAAAAAGCGCAAGCGGGCAACGGCCCGGTGGCTGAAGCCCTGGGCGCAGGCAAAGTTGAAGTCAAACGCACCATTTGCACCCACTGCTCGGTGGGATGTGCCATTGATGCGGTGGTCGAAAATGGTGTGTGGGTACGCCAAGAACCCGTGTTCGATTCCCCCATCAACTTGGGTGCGCACTGCGCCAAGGGGGCGGCCATTCGTGAACACGGCCACGGTGAATACCGTCTGCGTTACCCCATGAAACTGGTCAACGGCAAATACCAGCGCATCAGCTGGGATGTGGCCCTGAAAGAAATCAGCGAGCGCATGATGGACCTGCGCAAAGCCAGCGGCCCCGACAGCGTTTACTTTGTGGGCTCCTCCAAGCACAACAACGAGCAAGCGTATTTGATGCGCAAGTTTGTCAGCTTCTGGGGTACCAACAATACCGACCACCAGGCGCGTATTTGCCATTCCACCACGGTTGCGGGTGTGGCCAATACGTGGGGCTACGGCGCCATGACCAATTCGTACAACGACATGCAAAACAGCAAGTGCGCCATGTACATTGGTTCCAATGCGGCCGAAGCGCATCCTGTCAGCATGTTGCACATGTTGCATGCCAAAGAAAACGGTTGCAAGATGATCGTGGTTGACCCACGATTCACGCGCACTGCGGCCAAGGCCGATGAGTATGTTCGCATTCGCTCCGGTACCGACATTCCTTTCTTGTTCGGCATCCTGTATCACATCTTCAAAAATGGTTGGGAAGACAAAAAATACATCAACGATCGTGTCTACGGCATGGACGCTGTCAAAGCAGAAGTGTTGGCCAAATGGACACCCGAGAATGTGGAAGAAGCCTGTGGTGTGAAAGAAGCGCAAGTTTTCAAAGTGGCCAAAATGCTGCATGAAAACAACCCCAGCACCGTCGTGTGGTGCATGGGTCAAACACAGCACACCATCGGCAACGCCATCGTGCGTGCCTCTTGTATTCTTCAGTTGGCTTTGGGCAATGTGGGCAAGTCCGGTGGTGGTACCAACATTTTCCGTGGCCACGACAACGTGCAAGGTGCAACCGACGTCGGTCCCAATCCCGACTCCTTGCCCGGCTACTACGGTTTGGCAGAAGGCTCTTGGAAGCACTTTGCCAAGGCCTGGGGCGTCGATTTTGAATGGATCAAAGGCCGCTATGCCAGCCCTGCCATGATGGGCAAAAACGGCATCACCGTGTCACGCTGGATTGATGGTGTGCTCGAGAAAAACGAACTCATCGACCAAGACAGCAACTTGCGCGGTGTGTTCTATTGGGGCCATGCACCCAACTCCCAAACGCGTGGTTTGGAAATGAAGCGCGCCATGGACAAACTCGATTTGTTGGTGGTGGTCGATCCTTATCCTTCTGCCACAGCCGCCATGGCCGCCATGCCCGGCAAGCCAGAAGACCTGAACCCCAACCGTGCGGTGTACTTGTTGCCTGCCGCCACACAGTTTGAAACCAGTGGCTCTTGTACTGCGTCCAATCGCTCTTTGCAATGGCGCGAAAAGGTCATTGAGCCATTGTGGGAGAGCCGTACCGATCACATGATCATGTACCAATTGGCCGACAAGCTGGGCTTTGGCAAAGAGTTGGTCAAGAACTACAAAATGCAAAAAGTCAAAGGCATGGACGAGCCCGTGCCTGAAGACATCCTGCGTGAAATCAACAAATGCGTTTGGACCATTGGCTACACCGGCCAAAGCCCCGAGCGTCTCAAAGCGCACATGCGCAACATGCACGTTTTCGATGTCAAAACCCTTAAGTCCAAAGGCGGCAAAGACAAGGAAACGGGCTACGATTTTGGCGACGATTATTTCGGTTTGCCATGGCCTTGCTACGGCACGCCCGAACTCAAACATCCTGGCACCCCTAACCTCTACGACACCTCCAAGCACGTCATGGATGGCGGCGGTAATTTCCGCGCCAACTTTGGCATTGAGCGTGAAGGCAAGTCTTTGTTGGCCGAAGATGGCTCGTACTCCAAAGGCGCAGACATCACCACGGGCTATCCAGAACTTGACCACGTGTTGCTCAAAAAACTGGGCTGGTGGGGTGAGCTCACAGAAGACGAGGCCAAAGCCGCTGAAGGCAAAAACTGGAAGACCGATTCTTCTGGCGGCATGATGCGCGTGTTCATGAAGAACCACGGTTGCCACCCCTTTGGCAATGCCAAGGCGCGCGCAGTGGTGTGGAACTTCCCCGATCCTATTCCTCAGCACCGCGAGCCTTTGTACGGCACGCGTGCCGACATGGCCGCCAAGTACCCCACGCACGACGACAAGAAAGCCTTCTGGCGTCTGCCCACTTTGTACAAAACCATTCAAGACAAGAACATTGCCGACAAGGTTTACGAGAAGTTCCCACTCATCATGACCTCTGGCCGATTGGTCGAGTATGAAGGCGGTGGCGAAGAAACCCGATCCAATCCTTGGTTGGCCGAATTGCAGCAAGAAATGTTTGTGGAAATCAATCCCCAAACAGCTTCCAAGCGTGGCATTCGCAATGGTGAACGTGCTTGGGTGAAAACACCCACAGGTGCGCGCTTGAATGTGCAGGCACTTGTAACCGAGCGCGTCGCCCCCGATACAGTGTTCTTGCCGTTCCACTTCTCAGGACGTTGGCAGGGTGCCGACATGTTGGCGCATTACCCCAATGGTGCAGCCCCCATCGTGCGCGGCGAAGCCATCAACACCGGTACCACTTACGGCTACGACAGCGTCACCATGATGCAAGAAACCAAAACCACCGTTTGCGATGTGGAGAAGGCTTAAAGCTTTCAACACACACAGGAGTAAAACATGGCAAGAATGAAATTTATCTGTGATGCAGAGCGCTGCATTGAATGCAACGGTTGTGTCACGGCTTGTAAAAATGAACACGAAGTGCCTTGGGGTGTCAACCGCCGCCGTGTTGTCACTTTAAACGACGGCGTGCCTGGCGAGAAATCCATTTCTGTGGCATGCATGCATTGTTCAGATGCACCTTGCATGGCAGTTTGCCCTGTCAATTGTTTTTATCGCACCGAAGAGGGTGTGGTGTTGCATGACAAGGACGTTTGCATCGGTTGTGGCTACTGCTCCTATGCCTGCCCTTTTGGCGCACCGCAGTTCCCAAGCGCGGGTACCTTTGGCGTGCGCGGCAAGATGGACAAATGCACGTTCTGTGCAGGCGGCCCGGAAGCCAATGGCAGTCAAGCCGAATTTGAAAAATACGGTCGCAACCGTTTGGCAGAGGGCAAGTTGCCTGCTTGTGCCGAAATGTGTTCTACCAAAGCCTTGCTCGCCGGCGACGGTGATGTCGTGGCCGACATCTTCCGCAATCGCGTGGTGCAACGTGGCAAAGGTGCAGAGGTCTGGGGTTGGGGTACTGCTTATGGCAGCAAAGCCGATTCGAAAGGCGCCAAATCATGAACAGCCTCAAACGAATTGCCCTTTTTGCCAGCGCCATGACCGTGTTGGCAAGTCTTGCTGCGTGCGGTGACAAAGCCCAAGAGTTGGCGGGTCAGCCCCGACAAGACGCAGCCCCTTACACGGGTACGGGTGTTCAAGTATTCACCACGTCCGACTGGAAGACCGGCGACAAAAACAGCTGGGCTCAGCAACTCAAAACACGTGCTCAATACGGGCAAAACGATCACTCGCGTTCCAACTGAAGGTGGGAGAGCAACCATGAACCGATCTTCGGTAACACAATACATTCAGTCAAGCCTCGTGGCCGTTGGCTTGGTGTTGGGTGGCGTCTTGAGTGTGTCCGCACAAACATCACCCAAAGCAGCTGCGCCCGTGGCAGTGGAAAGCGCCAACATTTTTTCCATCGCACCCGATGCCAATACCGATCCCAAATACGCAGACCAAAACAATGGTGAGCGTGCCAAGGTTCAGCCTGGCAACAATGCACCCATTTGGCGACAAGTCGGTGCAGGTGTATCGGGCTACAGCAGCTTGCCGGCATCACAAGCGCCAGAGGCAGGCAATCTCATTCAGCCTTTTGTGCAATACCCAGGTGCCAAGCTCACCAATGCAGGCGAAGCCTGGCGTCAAGTGCGCAACAATTGGATCATTCCTTATGGTGGCTCCCTGCTGTTGATTGCGGCTTTGGCCATTGCGCTGTTTTACTACGGCAAGGGCACCCTGAAGTTGCATGGCGCTGAAACTGGCCGCAAGATTGAACGTTTCACCCCCCTAGAGCGCGCGGCCCATTGGACCAACGCCATTGCGTTTGTTTGCTTGGCCGTTTCGGGTGCCGTCATCGCTTTTGGCAAGTTTTTCATCCTGCCCGTCATTGGCACGGCTTTGTTTGGCTGGCTAACCTATGCCCTGAAAAACCTGCACAATTTTGCCGGCCCTTTGTTTGCTGTGTCGCTCATCATTGTGTTTGTCACCTTCATCAAGGACAACTGGCCCAGCAAAGAGGACATCACTTGGTTGCTCAAAGGGGGCGGCTTGTTGTCAGGTCACGAAGTGCCGTCTCACCGCTTCAATGCAGGTGAAAAAGTGGTCTTCTGGTTTGGCGTTTTAGGCCTGGGTGTCATTGTGGTGGCTTCCGGCTTGGTGTTGGACAAACTCATTCCTGGCCTCATTTACGAGCGTGGCACGATGCAAATCGCCAACATGGTTCACGGCGTGGCCACGGTTCTCATGATGGTCATGTTCATGGGGCACATCTACATGGGCACCATTGGCATGCAAGGTGCCTATAGCGCCATGCGAGATGGTTATGTCGATGAAACTTGGGCCAAAGAACACCACGAGCTTTGGTACAACGACATCAAAGCAGGCAAAATTCCTGCGCAAAGATCTGCCGAAGCAAGCGCCCATGGCGGCACCGCTTCTACATCGGCATCTGCCTGAAGTTAGAGGATACAGACCATGACAAAATCATTCATCTCATTGGCCAGCTTGCTGTTGGCCTCCTGCTTTAGCGTGTCGGTCATGGCCAAATTGCCAGCCCCCAGCGACGAGGCCAAAGCCAAAGCAGCCGAGGCAGCCGCTAAAACAGCACACGGTAACAAAGTAGCCGACTACCAACTGTGCAAATCACGCGAAAAAGTTGCAGCCCACTATTACAAGACAGCCAAAGCCAGTGGCAAACCCACCACGCCGCCAGTGGCCACGCCTGCCTGCGTGGATCCAGGTGCATTCGTTGCCGCTGCAGCTGCTGCAGCCGGCAAACCGACCACGCCTGCCGCAGCACCTGCTAAAAAATCCTGATTTTTCCCTGAATTCATCAGGCCAAAAGTCCCTCGCTGAATCGGCGCGGGACTTTTTACGTTAGGCTCGCTTCTGCAATGCCGAATTACCCATGCTGTCCTCCCCAAACCCTCTCAAACCTCGACTGACGCAAGCGCGAGCCGAACTGACGCGGCAAATTGACGTGGTCAATGAGTTTGGCCAGCCCTCGCATGTGCACATTCCCGCAGAACGCGCCCTCACGGTTTATTTGGACAAACGCGAGTTGGTCACCCTCATGACCTTGGGCGCCAGCCCAGAGCATTTGGTGCTGGGTTTTTTGTTGAACCAACGCCTCATTCAATCGGTTGGAGAAATCGAGTCCATTACGGTGGACTGGACTTTGGGTGAGGGTGAAATGGGTCAACCTGGCGTTGCGGCCATCAAGACACGCGCAGGACAAAGTCAGGCGGGCAGCAAAACAGCGGCACGTGTGGTCACAACAGGGTGTGGTCAAGGCAGTGTGTTTGGCGATTTGGTCAACGACATCGATGCCATTCAATTGGCGCCCACAGCACGCATTGATCAAGCCACTTTGTACGCATTGGTCAATGCCATTCGGCTGCAAGAAACGACTTACAAATCTTCAGGCTCAGTGCATGGCTGTGCGTTGTTCAAGGGTGCCGAAATGCTGATGTTTGTGGAAGATGTTGGACGCCACAATGCGGTCGACACCATTGCAGGATGGATGGCCATGAACGATGTCAGTGGCCATGACAAAGTGTTTTACACCACAGGTCGCCTCACCAGCGAGATGGTGATCAAGTCGGCTCAAATGGGGGTGCCCATTGCCGTGTCTCGAAGTGGCATCACTCAGATGGGTTTAGAAGTGGCTCAGCGTGTGGGCTTGTGTGCCATTGGCCGCGCCACCCACAAGCGCTTCTTGTGTTTCAGCGCCGCGCACCGGCTTATTTGGCAAGCTGAGTTGGCCGAACACGCCACCAGACCAATTGCGCATGACTGAGCCCGTCGCACCTACGGCCTTACCTGCTTGGCAGTTGGCCCTTCAATTGGGTTGGCGCAACCTGTGGCGTGATTTTCGGGCAGGTGAGCTGAATTTGCTGTTGGTGTCTGTGGTCTTGGCCGTTGCCGCGCTGTCAGCCGTTGGCTTCTTTGCCGACCGATTGCAGGCGGGCTTGTGGCGTGACGCACGCCAACTGTTGGGCGGTGATGCCGTGGTGGTCAGTGACAAACCCACACCAGAAGCGTTCGTGCGCAAAGCCCAGTCACTGGCTTTGAAAACACAAACTTCTTTGAATTTTCCAAGCATGGCCCGGGCCGACGATGCGCAAGGGGGCGAGACCAAGCTGGTGGCTTTGAAAGCGGTGTCCGAGGGCTATCCCTTGCGAGGCAATATGCGCTTGTTCAAAGCCGATCTCTCGCAGCCCAATCGGGCCAGTGACGAGGTCATCACCACGCGCGAGGTTCCAAAGCTTGGCACGGTGTGGGTCGATCCAGCGCTGATGGAAGCTTTGAACTTGCAGTTGGGTCACCGTTTGTGGTTGGGCAATCAAGATTTTCAGATTGCCGCGCTCATCGAACGCGAGCCAGACCGCGGTGCAAATTTCATGAATTTCGCACCCCGTGTGATGTTGAATCAGCAAGATGTCGAGGCCACTGGCTTGGTCCAGCCGGCCAGCCGCATCAGTTACCGAATGGCTGTGGCGGGTGCAGAGGATCAGCGCAATGTGCAGCAGTTTTTGAATTGGTCGCGCGAGCAAGTGCAGTTGCCCTCTGTACGTGGCGTGCAAATCGAGTCAATGGAGAGTGGCCGTCCTGAAATGCGCCAAACATTGGACCGTGCAGAAAAGTTTTTAAACCTGGTGGCGCTGTTGGCCGCCTTGTTGTGTGCGGTGGCTGTTGCGCTGGCAGCGCGCACGTTTGCGGCACGTCATTTGGATGGCTGTGCGCTGTTGCGGGTATTGGGTCAAAGTCAGCGCAACCTCACCTTGGCCTATGGTTTTGAATTTGTCACAGCGGGTGTGTTGGCCAGCTTGTTGGGTTTGGCCTTGGGCTATGGCATTCACCACGCCTTTGTTTGGTTGCTGGCCGGTCTGGTCGATGCACAGTTGCCACCTAGCTCTGGCGCGCCAGCCCTCTTAGGTCTGGGCATGGGCTTGACGCTGTTGCTGGCCTTTGGCTTGCCGCCGGTTTTGCAACTGGCCAAAGTACCCGCCATTCGCGTCATTCGCAGAGAGGTGGGCGGTTTACAAGCTGCCTCGCTGGGGGTCTTGGTGATGGGCTTGCTGGGATTTGCCGCTGCTCTGATGTGGGCCAGTCGGGATGTGAAGTTGGGTTTAATGACCGTGGGTGGTTTTGCAGCTGCCGCCTTGTTCTTTGCTGCGGTGACGTGGCTCATGCTGAAGGCGCTTCGCCATTGGGTGCCCAGTCAAACAACACCGCGTTGGTTGCTGCTGGCCACACGCCAAGTCATGGCGCGTCCGGTGTATGCCGTGGTGCAAGTCAGTGCTTTGTCGGTGGGTTTGTTGGCCTTGGTGCTGTTGGTGTTGCTTCGCACCGATTTAATCAGCAGCTGGCGCAAAGCAACGCCCGTCAATGCGCCCGATCGCTTTGTGATCAATGTGCAGGCCGATCAAACGGCGGCCTTCCAGGCGGCACTGTCGCAAGCGGGCGTTCAGCACTACGACTGGTATCCCATGATTCGCGGCCGCTTGGTGGCCATCAATGACAAACCGGTCAGCCCCGCCGATTATGCAGAAGACCGCGCCAAGCGTTTGGTCGACCGTGAATTCAATCTGTCTGCCAGAGCAGCCAAGCCCGAGCACAACGCAGTTGTGCAGGGTGCCTGGACAGACGGAGAGGCTGATGCGGTCAGCGTAGAAGTGGGCATTGCCCAAACCCTGGGTTTGAAGATGGGCGATCGCATGCGCTTCGATGTGGGGGGCGTGCTGTCTGAGGGGCGCATCACCTCACTTCGCAAAGTGGACTGGGGTTCTATGCGTGCCAATTTCTTTGTGATGTACCCGGTCGACCAACTGCCTGAGGTGCCATTGAGCTACATGGCCGCTTTCAAAACACCTGCTCAAAAATCCTTCGAACGAGATTTGTTGCAACAGTTTCCGAACATCACCAGCGTTGACATGCGTGCCACCCTGACGCAAGTGCAAAAAGTTTTAGACCAAGTCATCCGCGCTGTTGAATTTTTGTTCGCTTTCACCCTCATGGCGGGGCTGTTGGTGCTCATGGCCGCCGTCACATCGACGCGCGAAGAAAGAAAACGAGAATTTGCCATCATGCGTGCCTTGGGCGCAACCGGCCGATTGCTCAGCCAAGTCCAAAGTGCAGAGTTGGTGGGCGTTGGCTTGTTGGCCGGTTTCTTGGCCAGCTCGGTGGCCGTTGGTGTGGGATGGGGCCTGGCCCGTTACGTTTTTGAATTTGACTGGACGGCGTCTTTGTGGGTGCCCTTGGCGGGTGCTTGCGCAGGCGCATTGTTGGCCTGGTTGGCTGGCTGGTGGGGCTTGTCCGAAGTGTTGCGTCAACCTGTGGCACAAACGCTGCGACAAGCGGCCGAATAAATTCAGCGTGCGTCTGAGGGCGTGAGCAAGACCACCAAGGCACCCGCGCCACCTTCGGCAGGTTTGGCTTGCACGAAGGCCATCACTTGGTTTTTTTGCACCAACCAACTGTGCACCTTGGATTTGAGCACGGGTGTTTTGCCCGGTGAACCCAAGCCCTTGCCGTGCACCACTCGTACGCATCGAATGCCGTATTTGTGCGCTTCACGAATGAACGTGGTCAGCGCCAACCGAGCCTCATCGCTGCGTAAACCATGCAAATCGATTTCGCGTTGAATGGCCCAGTCGCCCTTGCGTAATTTGCGTGTGACCTCCGGCCCAACGCTGGGCCTTCTGAAGCTCAGGGCTTCGTCGGTGTCTAGCAGAGTGCCGACATCAAACTCATCACTGAGTGAATCTTGAATGACCTTGGCTTCGTCTTTTTGCAGCTGCGTGGCCACGGGTGCTCGCGGTGTTTGGGGCAAGTGGGCCTTGTTGTGAACGGGCAAGGGTGCCACTTTGCCAATGGCCCGGGCAAAAAGATTTTTGTCGGCTTCGGCTTTTTTCAAAGCCGCCGCACGCGCAGCTGCCTCAGCCGCTGCTTTGGCTTGCGCCTGGGCAATGTGCTTTTGAACGTGTTTGAGGTCTTGAAGCGATTGAAATTTCACAAGCCAATGTTGCCACAAGCCAAGGCCCTTTGAGGTGTCTTTTACAAAACACCCTGCTCTGCCATGGAGAAGGCCTGGCCTGGCCCAACGATGACATGGTCCAGCACCTTGACGTCCACCATGGCCAGTGTGGATTTGAGCGTGTGCGTGAGGTGCAAGTCGGCGGGGCTGGGCAGGACCGAGCCGCTGGGATGGTTGTGCGCCAAAACCACAGCGGCGCTGTGATGGTGAAGTGCCCGCATGACCACTTCTCGGGGGTAGACGCTGGTTTGGTTCAAAGTGCCGCGAAACAAAGTTTCTAGGCACAGCAGTTTGTGTTGCGCATCCAAAAACATCATGGCAAAGACCTCATGGTTTTTGTGTGCCATGTGCATTTGCAAATACAGCTGCACACTGGCGGCGTTCTGCATCACTTCGCGGCTTTGGAGTTGCTGCGACATGGCCCGTCTGGCCAATTCCATCACGGCCAACAGCTCGGTTTGTTTGGCAGGCCCCAGCCCTTTGACGTGCCCTTGCTGGTAAGACGGGGTGATGAGCAAGTTGGCCAAACCGCCGCTGGCCAGCAGCATGTCTTGTGCCAATTGCAGTACATTGCGCCCAGCCACACCGGTTCTGAGCAGCAGCGCCAATAGCTCGGTATCACTGAGGGCGCCAGGCCCTCTGGCCAGCATTTTTTCGCGAGGACGGGTGTCAGGTGGGATTTCTTGCAGTTTCATGGGCCAGTTCTTTCAGATAAATGCCCCTTTGAAGCGCATTTCCCGGCCAAAGGCCAAGAAGCTTTTTACAATGAGGGGCTGGACACTTCAAGTCTGTGCCCTCAGCGCGCCTTTGGCGGTGCTTTGATTTTCATTGGCCTGCATTGAATTGCCCCCTACCTGCATTGACACACCTATGACCACCGTACAAGCCGGATCCTTTTTGACGCTGCACTACCGTTTGGCAGGGCCACAAGGCACCCTCATCAACACCTTTGAGGACAAACCTGCCACCCTGTCTCTGGGCTCAGGTGAGTTGTCACCTGGCATGGAAGCGTGTTTGATGGGCTTGGAGGAGGGCGTGCGCACCACCTTTGAGTTGGCTGCTGGCGTTGCCTTTGGTGACCGCAATCCAGACATGCAGCAGTGGGTGGCGCGCAAGTTGCTGGCCCAGTTGGGTGCCGCGCAAGAACACTATGTGCCCGGTGACGTGGTGCAGTTTCCCACGCCCGATGGCCACGGCACTTATGCCGGCGCTGTCATGCAAGTGGCCGAAGATGGTGCGGTGCTGTTTGACTTCAATCATCCATTGGCAGGACAGCCAGTCACGTTTGAAGTTCACATCATCGGCATTTTGTAATTTGAATCGCAACACAACTGGCGACATGATCATGGGCGTGCAAGAAGTTTTATTGGCTGAACCACGGGGCTTCTGTGCCGGTGTCGACCGCGCCATTGAGATTGTGGAAGCCGCCATTGCCAAGTTTGGCAAACCCATTTATGTGCGGCACGAAATTGTGCACAACACCTATGTGGTCAACGACTTGAAACAAAAGGGCGCCATCTTCATTGAAGATCTGAACGATGTGCCGCCCGGTGCCACCCTTATTTTCAGTGCGCACGGCGTAAGCAAGGCCGTTCAGCACGAAGCTGAAGCACGGGGATTTCAAATCTTTGATGCCACTTGTCCTTTGGTCACCAAGGTGCATGTGGAAGTGGCCAAGTTGCACAAAGAAGGCTATGAGTTCATCATGATTGGTCACAAAGGCCATCCTGAAGTGGAAGGCACCATGGGCCAATTGCCCGATGGCATTCACTTGGTGGAAGACGTGGCCGATGTGGCCAAAGTCAACCCAGCCCAAACCCAGTTATTGGGTGTGGTGACACAAACCACTTTGAGCGTAGACGATGCGGCCGAGATTTTGAGCGCCGTCAAGAAGCGATTCCCTCAAGTGCGCGAGCCCAAAGTGCAAGACATTTGCTACGCCACCCAAAACAGACAAGATGCGGTCAAGTTGCTCAGCCCGCAAGTGGACGTGCTGATTGTGGTGGGCAGTCCCACCAGTTCCAACAGCAACCGTCTGCGCGAACTGGGCTCACGCTTGGGCGCCGACAGCTACATGATTGACAGTGCCGCCGAACTCCAAGATGAGTGGTTTGCAGGCAAGCACCGTGTGGGACTTACGGCAGGTGCATCCGCCCCTGAAGTGCTGGTGAAAGAAGTCATTGAACGACTTCGTGCCTTGGGCGCCACCTCCATTCGCAAATTAGACGGCGTCACCGAACACATTCAATTTCCGTTGCCCAAAGGGCTTAAAACTACAATCTGACCATGCTAGACATTCTCTTACTCCGCAAAGACCTCGACGTGGCTGTCGCGCGCCTAGAAACTCGTAAAAATCCACAAGCATTTCTGAATGTGGAAAAGTTCCGTGCGTTGGAAACCGAGCGCAAAACTTTGCAAACACGCACCGAAGAACTGCAAAGCCAACGCAACAACCTGTCCAAGCAAATTGGCATGTTGAAATCCAAAGGCGAAAGCACCGACCAAGTCATGGCCGATGTGGCCAGCATCAAAACAGAGCTCGATGCTTCGGCCGTTCGTTTGGAAGCCTTGCAAGCTGAACTGCAAGACATGCTGTTGGCGGTTCCCAACTTGCCCCACGAAAGCGTGCCTGTGGGCGCGGACGAACATGGCAACGTAGAAGTGCGCAAGTGGAGTGTCGACGGCAAAGGACCCAAAACCTTCGACTTTGAAGTGCGCGACCACGTCGACATTGGCGAAAAGCTCGGACTCGACTTCGACACCGGCATCAAATTGTCAGGCTCACGCTTTACGTTCATGCGCGGCCAAATTGCGCGCATGCACCGCGCGCTGGCGCAGTTCATGTTGGACACCCAAACGCAAGCCCATGGTTACACCGAGTGCTACACCCCTTACGTGGTGAATGCAGAAACATTGCGTGGCACTGGCCAGTTGCCTAAGTTTGAAGGCGATTTGTTTGCTGCCAAAAAAGGTGGCCAAGATGCCGAAGAGGGTGCTGACACGCAAGCGCTGTATTTGATTCCCACCTCAGAAGTGACCTTGACCAATGTGGTGCGAGATGAGGTGTTGGCCGAGTCCGATTTGCCCATGAAGCTCACAGCCCATACACCTTGTTTCCGATCAGAAGCAGGCAGTGCAGGCCGTGACACGCGAGGTCTTATTCGTCAGCATCAATTCGACAAAGTAGAGATGGTGCAAATTGTTCACCCAGAGAAAAGCTACGAAGCGCTGGAAGAAATGACAGGCCATGCAGAAGCCATTTTGCAAAAGTTGGGCTTGCCTTACCGCGTCATGTTGTTGTGCTCTGGTGACATGGGTTTTGGCGCTACCAAAACCTATGACCTAGAAGTGTGGGTGCCTGCACAAGGTACCTATCGCGAGATCAGTTCTTGCTCTAACTGTGAAGCTTTCCAAGCACGTCGTTTGCAAGCGCGTTTCAAAAATGCGCAAGGCAAGAACGAGTTGGTGCACACCTTGAACGGTTCAGGCTTGGCTGTGGGCCGTGCGTTGGTGGCTGTGCTGGAGAATTATCAAAACGCAGACGGATCGGTCACTGTGCCTGAAGTCTTGCGTCCTTACATGGGCGGCATCACAGAATTGCGCGCCTGAATTTTTAATTCAGCGCGCTGATAGAATTTGCGGCAGTGACCAGCCGCAAAGGTGAGTGTAGGAGAGGTGGCAGAGTGGTCGAATGTACCTGACTCGAAATCAGGCGTGGTGGCAACATCACCGAGGGTTCGAATCCCTCCCTCTCCGCCAAGACTATTTCGAACTGATTCCAAGTTGCGCGAACGGTTTGGTTGCGCGTTTTCTCAGATTGCCATACTTTGTACCGCTGACAAGTAGTCTGCACCTCTGGCCTCAGCAAAAATGTCCAACGCTAGAGTGATCGCAGTCTGCAATACGAGCCCGACGCCAATGCCCGCTGCCATGTCGTGGTGCTGCAAAAAGGCAATCATCCCGACACCGATGATCAGAAGCAGTACTTCGATCCCTTTGTAGATTGAAAAGTTTTTCATGACGGTCTGCATGCGGGTGGTTTCCTCGGCTTTTAGTACCGAAGGGTTCAACT
>ERZ1034365.96-NODE-96-length-45974-cov-3.690938_pt1 | contig 45974 bp, 45 predicted proteins | sample MGYA00520615_ERZ1034365 | MGnify/ENA primary metagenome ERZ1034365 (study PRJEB33736, sample SAMEA104284505) | Azolla filiculoides | biome: Urban; feature: Water surface; material: Ditch water | place: Netherlands | collected 2015-10-28 | depth 0-0.1 m ...
GCGATGGCATCAATCGAAAAGGCGATTCGCGAGTCAGATCTAGGCGTAAACCCTGGCAATGATGGCGTGGTTATTCGCGTGAACTTCCCTCAACTTACTGAAGAGCGCCGCAAGGAGTACATCAAAGTTGTAAAGGGTAAGGCCGAGGATTCAAAGATTTCTATGCGAAATATCCGTCGTGCAGCAAAAGAAGCGATGGAAAAAATGGAAAAAGATGGCGACATTGGAAAAGATGATCTAGCACGTGGTGAAAAAGAGCTTGAAAAGATCACCTCAGATCACGTTGCAAAGGTTGATGAACTTCTAAAGCACAAAGAGGTCGAACTCCTCGAGGTTTAAGGGGTTCACTTATGTCCGATCTACATTCGATAAACGAAGCGATCAATAAGAAAGCAGGGCGAAAGCTTTTGCCTTCTATTGGCGTTGGTTTGTCATTGATTGGATTAGTGTGGTTTGCACTTTCTTACCAGCGCGAAATTTTCGCGATCGTTGTTGCAATTGCCGTCGTACTTGGTGTTCGCGAAATCGTTCGAGCTTTCGCTGCGCATTCGATTACTGTTTCATTTAATGGCTTAGCGTTAGCGACAATTGGACTTTCATATGCCGCCTGGAATGGGGGAGTTGCAGGTCTTGCAATAGCAACAGCAATTGCATTCCCACTTCTACTTATTCGTGCATTAATTCAAGGCCCTGAAGGATTTGTGGCCAAGGCAACTGGAACAACATTTGCATTGCTCTACCTGCCATTTCTTGCAGGTTTCTTAATTTTGTTGGCAATTCCAAGCACTGGTTTTCAGCGAGTAATGACCTTTATGGTTTTAGTCGGATGCAATGACACCTTTGGATACATTGTCGGAGTTCTTTTTGGAAAGCACCCATTGGTTCCAACAATTTCTCCTAAGAAAACATGGGAAGGACTTGCTGGTTCAACTGTATTTACAGTTGTCGGTGGCTGCCTAGCCTTTAAATACATCATGGATATGCACTGGTGGATCGGAATCATTGTTGGTTTGATGATTGTTTTTACCGCAACTTGTGGAGACTTGATTGAAAGCGCCATGAAGCGCGACATGAGTTTGAAGGATATGGGCTCACTGCTTCCGGGACATGGCGGAATGTTGGATCGCTTAGATTCTGTAGTTTTATCAGCCCCTGCCATGTGGTTGGCACTTGAACTTGTGAAGCGTTACTTATGAGCGGCCAAGTTCCTGAAGTAAAGCTAGTTTTCGATGAGCCTGTTCAACGCAAGAAGGCTCCGAAGCACTTAGCTGATTTCTCACCGGCAGATCGCAAGGCCTTTGCTAAAGAGCTTGGTTTTCAACCATTCCGTGCATCTCAGGTAGCAAATCACTACTTCTCGCACCTTTCGAATAATCCAGATGAGTGGACAGATATTCCTGCAGCAGAGCGCAGCAGTATCGCTGAAGCGTTAACTCCAAAGATGATCGAATTAGTTACAACTCGCACAACAGACAACGGAATGACCCGCAAAGATTTGTGGAAGTTGCATGATGGAGTGTTGGTTGAAAGTGTTTTGATGCGTTACACAGACCGCGCGACTGTTTGTATTTCTTCTCAAGCAGGTTGTGGAATGAACTGTCCATTCTGCGCAACAGGTCAAGCGGGATTAACACGCAACCTTTCAGCTGCTGAAATTACAGATCAGATCGTTGCTGCAGCACGTGTTTGTGCAAATGGTGAATTACCAGGTGGACCGACCCGACTTTCAAATATTGTGTTTATGGGTATGGGCGAACCGCTTGCAAACTACAACGCGGTTGTTCGCACACTTCGCAATATCACTGAGCCAAACCCAGATGGACTTGGAATCTCGGCACGTTCAGTAGTGGTTTCGACCGTGGGGTTAGTTAACGGAATTGAAAAGCTGATGGATGAAGGAATCAACTGCACTTTGGCGGTTTCACTTCACACGCCAGATGACGAACTACGTGATTCCTTGGTGCCGATTAACAATCGCTTTAATGTTCGAGAAGTACTTGCTGCAGCAGATGCGTACGAGAAGAAAACGGGACGTCGTTATTCAATTGAGTACGCACTTATTCGAGATATCAATGATCAATCATGGCGTTCAGATCTATTGGGCCGCTTGCTCAAAAACCGAAACGCGCACGTAAATCTCATTCCACTTAACCCAACTCCGGGTTCCAAGTGGACCGCGTCCCGCCGCGAAGATGAGGCAGAGTTTGTCCGAATCCTCGAAAGTTACGGAGTTCCTGTAACTGTTCGCGATACCCGTGGTCGTGAAATCGATGGCGCATGTGGCCAGTTAGCGGCAGCGGAAAAGGCTTCTCCATCTGCCTAATTCATGGCTAGTTAGATCAAGGCGTAATTGCTAGGCTCTTGTACATGAAAAAGCTCAGTAACTTCATTAACGGTAAGTCAGTCGATTCAACCTCTGGCGAAACAACAACACTTGTAAATCCAGCGACAGGGCAACCTTTTGCCACCGCACCTAAATCAAATGCAGCAGATATCGATGCAGCATTTAAGGCGGCAAGTGATGCATTTGTTGATTGGCGTGATTCAACACCATCACAGCGTCAACGTGCTTTGTTAAAGATCGCAGATGCAATTGAAGAGCGAGCCGAAGAGGTCATTGGCATCGAATGTGAAAATACAGGAAAGCCAATTTCGCTAACTACCTCTGAAGAAGTTCCACCAATGGTTGATCAAATTCGCTTCTTCGCGGGAGCTGCACGAAATCTTGAAGGAAAATCTGCTGGTGAGTACATGCCAGGGATGACATCAATGATTCGTCGCGAACCAGTTGGTGTAATTGGTCAGGTAACTCCTTGGAACTACCCAATGATGATGGCGGTGTGGAAGTGGGCACCAGCAATAGCTGCAGGAAACACTGTTGTACTAAAGCCAAGTGATACAACCCCTGCATCAACAGTATGGATGGCAAACTTGATGGCAGAGTTTTTACCTGCCGGCGTATTCAACGTTGTATGTGGCGAGCGCGAAACTGGTGCATCACTTGTTAACCATGCACGTCCAGATATGGTTTCAATTACAGGATCAGTTGGCGCAGGAATTCAAGTTGCCGAATCTGCTGCAAAGCAGGTTAAGCGAGTGCACCTTGAACTTGGTGGCAAGGCACCTGTTGTTGTTTTTGCAGATGCAGATTTAGCAGCTGCCGCAGAAGCGATTGCGATCGCCGGTTACTTCAACGCCGGTCAAGATTGCACCGCAGCAACTCGAGTAATTGTTCAGGACTCCGTGTACGACCAGTTCGTTGCACTCATCACCGAGCAAGCTAAGCAGGTTGCTATAGGCGCACCTGCCGATGAGGATGTTTTCTTGGGACCGGTTAACAACGTCAATCAGTTGTCTCGCGTTTCTGATCTTTTGTCACGAGTTCCAGCCCATGCCCAGGTAATGGCAGGCGGCAGCGCTCTTGATCGCCCAGGCTTCTTCTTCCCAGCAACCGTTGTTGCAGGACTTCGCCAGGATGATGAACTGATCCAGAAGGAGATCTTTGGCCCAGTCATCACCGTTCAGAAGTTCAGCGATGAGGCACAGGCTGTGGCTATGGCAAATGGCGTCGAGTATGGATTGGCTTCAAGCGTGTGGACCGCCAACCATGGCACCGCAATGCGCATGGCCAAGGCCTTTGACTTCGGATGCGTCTGGATCAACACCCATATTCCATTGGTTGCCGAGATGCCTCATGGAGGTTTCAAGCGCTCTGGATATGGCAAAGATCTCTCAAGCTATGGCTTCGAGGATTACACCCGAATCAAGCATGTGATGACTAATCTTGGGGCGTAGTATTTCCCCCTGTTCGACAGCACCATCCACCCACTACCCACAGAAAGCTTGAGGCTCGGTAATCCGACAACTAGCTTGTGCTTAACCCTTAAGGAGTAAATCAGTATGTCAAAAGAAAGTTCACTCTCACCAGAAGCCCGTTCAGTATTAGGTGCAATGGTTTCACGCCGCGGAGTACTCGCAGGCGCAGGCGGATTAGGTGCAGCAGGATTACTTGCTGCGTGTGGCGGCGGTTCTGATTCCGCCGATAGTGCGAACTCAGTTCGCTGGGGCAACTGGCCTTTGTATCTTGATTACGATGAAGAGACAAAGAAGTACCCAACACTTGAAAAGTTCACAGAACAAACTGGTGTTGCGGCGAAGTACTTTGAAGATTACAACGATAACGATGAGTTCTTCGGAAAGGTTCAAGCGCAGTTAAAGCTTGGCGAAGATATTGGTTATGACGTTGTCACACCAACAGACTGGATGGCAGCTCGCTGGATCCGTCTTGGGTACACACAGAAGTTTGATGCAGCAAATATTCCAAACAAGGTAAACATCCTTGATTCACTTGCATCACCATCTTTTGATCCAAACCGTGAGCAATCTTTGACATGGCAAGGCATCATGTCTGGTTTTGGTTGGAACACAGAAAAGAATCCAAAGGGAATTCATACATTAGATGAACTCTTTGCTCCACAGAACAAGGGCAAGATTGTCGTGCTTTCAGAAATGCGCGACACAATCGGAATTATTTTGCGCTCGCAAGGCGTAGATCTTCAGACAGTTACAGAAGATCAATTCATGAATGCAGTTGATTTCATGGCCAAGAAGATCAGCGATGGTTGGATTCGCGGCGTAAAGGGCAATGAATACGCTGAAGATCTAACATCAGGTGATGCGACCGCTGTAATTGGCTGGTCAGGCGATATGTTCATTTTGAAGTCTGAAAATGAAGGAAAGTTTGATTTCGCAATTCCTGATTCAGGCGGAACTATTTCAGGTGATAACTTGATGATTCCTTCAACAGCATCAGCAGAAGGCAAGGCAAATGCTGAGAAGTTGATCAACTTCTACTTCGACCCAGCGATCGCTGCAGAGGTAGCTGCTTACGTGAACTACGTTTGCCCAGTTAAGGGTGCACAGGCAGAGATGGAGAAGATTTCTCCAGAGTTGGCAAGCAGCCCATTCATCTTCCCTGATGCTGCAACTTCAGCAAAGCTCAGCGTCTTCCGTTCGCTAACACCTGCAGAAGAAACTTCTTGGGGCGAGGCTTTCCAGAAGGCTGCCGGCAACTAGTGGCTGACGTTTCATCTGCAACACATGGAGACTTACGACTAACAAGAATTACCAAGTCGTATGGAGATTTCACCGCAGTTAATGATTTGTCGTTAACAATTCCTGAAGGTTCATTCTTTGCATTGCTTGGACCTTCAGGATGCGGAAAGACAACAACCTTGCGAATGATCGCTGGGTTGGAAGAGCCAACCGTTGGAAGTATTCATTTAGGTTCAACTGATATTACGACCAAGCGTCCATATCAGCGCCCGATCAATACTGTTTTCCAGAACTATGCTTTGTTTCCACATTTAACAATCTTTGAAAACATCGCATTTGGCTTACGTCGTCGTGGAATTAAGAATGTTGATGCAGATGTAAACAAGGTCTTAGATTTAGTTGAGCTTCCACATTTGGCTCAGCGAAAGCCAACTCAATTATCTGGCGGACAACAACAACGCATCGCACTTGCTCGCGCAATTGTGAACCGTCCAGCGCTACTTCTATTAGATGAGCCTTTGGGTGCACTTGACCTAAAACTTCGTCGCCAGATGCAGATCGAATTGAAGTGGATTCAGCGAGAAGTTGGATTGACCTTCGTGCATGTAACGCATGATCAGGAAGAGGCCATGACTATGGCTGACACGATCGCTGTTATGAATGAGGGCGAGATCGAGCAGATGGGCTCGCCTGCAGATCTTTATGACAATCCGGGTACAGCTTTTGTCGCCAACTTCTTAGGTCAATCAAACCTGATTAAGGGTCGAATCGAAGGCACAGATGGAGACAACCTTGTTGTTGATCTCTTCGGCCAAAAGATTGCGATGCCAAAGAGTCGAAGCCATGCGGTAGATAACTCAATCTACGCAGGAATCCGACCTGAAAAGTTCCGCATCTCTCTCGTTGGTACTCCAACCCGTGGAAATATTTTGACTGGTGGCCGCATCGAAGATGTTTCTTACATCGGCGTTTCAACTCAGTACCAAGTGCTTATGCCTTGGGGCCAAGAGTTGATGGTTTTTGAACAAAATGATGATGGTGTTCCACCATTTGATAAGGGCGATGAGGTTGTAATTTCTTGGGAACCTAACTTCACCTTTGCTCTGCGCGGCGATGAAGATGTCGAAGCTGGACTGGAAGTTAACCCCGAGGAACTCGACGAGGAATGAGCATGACCTTGTCTAAGGTGAAGATGCCATATCTTCTCTTGCTTCCTGGTTTCCTATTTCTCTTTACCTTCTTTATTTTGCCAATCGTAAATTTGGCCCAAACATCGACTCAGACACCAATTGCTGGGGGAGATACGGGTCAATACGAGCAAACTTTGCGTTTTGCGAATTATCTCAACGCCTTTACAGAGAATAAAGAACAGTTTGCTCGCTCATTTATCTTTGCATTGTGCGCAACGGTTTTAGCGTTAGCAATCGCATATCCATTGGCTTACGCAATTGCATTCAAATCTGGCCGATTAAAGAATTTGTTACTAGTTTTAGTTGTTGCTCCATTCTTTACCTCATTTCTGCTTCGTACAGTTGCCTGGAAGCAGATCTTGGGTGAAGAGGGGTTTGTCGTTCCGACGCTTAGAGCTGTCGGAATCATTAGCGAAAGCACAACCCTTACCTCAACTTCATTTGCTGTCGTAATGGGCATGACCTACAACTTCCTGCCATTTATGACATTGCCTTTGTACGCATCTCTTGAACGTATTGATCCTCGCACCATGGAGGCATCTGGCGATCTTTACGCAAATGGAATAACAACATTCCGTAAAGTCACCTTGCCATTGTCTATGCCGGGCGTCGTTGCAGGCACTTTGTTGACCTTTATTCCTGCAGCTGGCGACTATGTGAATGCAGCGATCTTGGGTAGCCCAAATACCAAAATGATCGGAAATGTTATTGAATCTCGCTACTTCAAGATCGTGGATTACCCAACCGCTGCAGCGCTTTCCTTCACCTTGATGGCAGCGATTCTGATCTTGGTAACTATTTACATCCGTAAGGCCGGAACGGAGGAGTTGGTATGACACATCAAAAGGATGCTTCTATCCCGACAATTCCAGTTAAAGCGCGTATCTCTCGCTGGTTTGGGCGCAACTTAATTCGCATCTATGCGGTATTTGGCTTTACTTATCTGTTTATCCCAGTTGCGTACACATTTGTTTTCTCCTTTAACGATTCAGGTAAGAGCAACTTGATTTGGAAGGGTTTCACATTAGATAACTGGCAGAACCCTTGTGGTGCACCTGAAGTGTGTACAGCGTTAGGAAACTCAATAAAGATTGGGTTACTTGCAACTCTATTTTCAACAATTTTGGGCACGATGATCGCTTTCGCAATTGGTCGTTACGCATTTAAGGGTCGCTCTTCTTCTAACCTTTTAATCTTCCTACCAATGGCAACACCAGAAATTGTTCTCGGTGCTTCGCTACTGTCTTTGTTCTTGGTATTTAAGATTAATCCAGGATTCTGGCCAACAGTTATCGCGCACGTTGTTTTCTGTATTTCATTTGTGGTGGTCACGGTAAAGGCGCGAATTGCATCTCTGGATCCACGACTTGAACAAGCTGCGATGGATCTTTACGCCAACGAGTTTGAAACCTTTAGACGAGTAACTTTGCCTTTGGTTGCACCTGGTATCGCAGGTGCTGCATTGTTGGCATTTAGCTTGTCCTTTGATGATTTCATCATCACCAACTTCAACTCAGGAACTCTGACAACCTTTCCAAAGTTTGTCTACGTTTCTGCAGCTCGCGGAATTCCAGCACAGGCAAATGTGATCGGTTCAGCGATGTTTATTCTGGCCCTTGTAATTGTGATTGCAGGACAGTTTGTTGGTCGTAAGGTAAAGGTTGCCAAGTGACAAATCACGGCAATATGTATGGCCCCAGCTTTACCTTTTTAGGAATTCCAGCCTGTGATTTAGATGATCCAAAAAGCTATGAAGGCGCAGATGTAATCATTGTTGGAGCACCAATTGATAGCGGAACTTCGCATCGTTCAGGTGCAAAGTTTGGACCACAAGCTATCCGCGGCGGAGATTACCTTCCACATGATGGCTCACGTCCACACTTAGCCTTACGTACAGATGGTTTAAAGGATCTAAAGGTCTTTGATGCTGGCGATTTAATGATGCCCGGTGGAGATTTAGTAGCCTCCCTTGAAGTTCTTCGTAGCGCTACGGAAAAAATCTCACGTGCAGGAATTATTCCTGTCGTGCTTGGTGGAGATCACTCGATCGCATCTGCAGATGTTGCCGGAATTGCAACACACCGCGGTCTCGGGAAAATCTCGATGATCCACTTTGATGCACATGCAGATACCGGTGAAGACCAGTTTGGTGCACTTGTGGGTCATGGAACCCCAATGCGAAACTTAATCAACAATGGATTTGTTCGCGGAGATCGCTTCTTACAGTTAGGTCTTCGTGGGTATTGGCCAGAGGATGCAACTTTAAATTGGATGCGCGACCAAGGTATGCGCTCTTATGAAATGACCGAGATTCACCATCGCGGATTAAAAGCGGTGCTGGATGAATCTTTCGCAACTTTGGTCGATGGCTGCGATGGAGTCTTTTTATCTGTCGACATCGATGTCGTTGATCCAGGAATGGCTCCAGGAACTGGAACTCCAGAGCCTGGTGGAATGACAAGTCGCGAACTTCTCGAAGCGGTTCGTCGCATCTGTTTAGAACTGCCAATCGTTGGAATTGATGTCGTTGAAGTTGCACCTCCATTTGATAGCGCAGATATCACAGCAATCCTTGCCAATCGAGTAGTTCTGGAAGCGCTTAGCGCAATCGCAAAGCGCAGATCTGGTGGCGTTTATTCAGCCACTCAGAACCTTCTAGACCGATAATTACCAATTTCCCAAGGTGTCAGCGGTATCGTGCATACTCATAAGCACCAACTCTCGATAGGTATGTAATGCAAATAATTGGAATTGTGGCCTTTGTTGTCGCGCTGCTCTTTTCTGTAATGGTTCATGAGTTTGGCCATTACCTAACTGCACGCCATTATGGAATGAAGGTGTCAGAGTTCTTCTTAGGTTTCGGAAAGCGATTGTGGTCTACACAGCGCGGGGAAACTGAGTTCGGAATTAAAGCAATTCCTGCAGGTGGTTACTGTCGCATCGAAGGCATGGCGCCTAATGATGAGATGCCCGTTGGTGAAGAGGGGCGCGCCTTTTACAAGGCAAGCTCCGGAAAGAAACTGATCGTTTTAGGCGCAGGCTCCTTTCTCCACTTTGTACTCGGCTTTGTTCTTCTCTTTGCACTTTTTGCTGGGGTTGGTACAAATCAAGTTTTGCCGGTCATTGGCGAAGTTGTCAGTAATTCAGCGGCCGCCGAGGCGGGGATTAAAGCTGGTGATGAAGTTACATCTATTAATGGTGTTGAGGTAAAGAGTTGGTACAAAGATGTTGAAGCAATCAGAAACTCCCAAGGTAAAGAGCTAACTCTTGGAATTAATCGCGATGGTCAACAGATCACCATCTCTGCCACACCACGATTGACTGAGATCGAGGGCACCAACAGATATGTCCTAGGAATTGTGAATACCATCGGAATGAAGCGCTCCGGTGTTATTCAATCAACCTCGTATGCATTCACTCTCACCAAAAGTTTTGTTACCGAAAGCGCTAAATCCCTTGTAGCGCTTCCTTCGAAGGTACCTGCTTTGTGGGGACAAACCGTTCGCGGAGAAGAGCGCGATGCAAATGGTCTCGTTGGAGTTGTTGGCGTTGCTCGAGTTTCAGGTCAAGCAGTTGGCGATGCGCAGTTGAGTATTTCAGAACGGTTAGCAACCTTTATGTTGATCGTTGCTAGTTTGAATATCTTTGTTGGAATGTTCAACCTTTTGCCAATACTTCCTTTAGATGGTGGTCACATGGCGGTTGCGATTGCAGATGAAGTTCGAGCTCTCTTTGCACGCCTTCGCGGTCGACCACGCCCTGCGGCGATTGATGTGACTGTTTTAACCCCGGTAACAATGGTGGTTTTTGTCATCCTTGCTTGTCTTACATTGCTGCTTCTTGTTGCCGATGTCATCAATCCCGTCACATTGAACCTCTAATTCGGCAGATTTTGCTCTGGTAAGGCAGAATAAAGCCATGGTTGATCTAGGAATTCCAAGCGCACCTCCAGCAACATTGCACCCTCGTCGCAAGACTAAGCAGCTCAAGGTTGGCTCTGTAGGAGTAGGTAGCGATTCACCAGTTTCCGTTCAATCGATGTGTACAACTCTTACCGCTGATGTCAATGCAACATTGCAGCAGATCGCAGAGTTAACGGCATCTGGGTGCCAGATTGTTCGTGTAGCGGTGCCAAGTCAGGATGATGCAGATGCGCTTGCGCAAATCGCAAAGAAATCTCAGATCCCTGTAATTGCAGATATTCACTTTCAGCCTAAGTACATCTTTGCCGCAATCGATGCAGGGTGTGCTGCAGTTCGCGTTAATCCAGGAAACATCAAGCAATTTGATGACAAGGTTAAAGAGGTTGCAAAGGCCGCCGGTGATGCTGGAATTCCAATTCGCATCGGCGTAAATGCAGGTTCATTAGATCCACGTTTGCTGAAGAAGTACGGAAAGGCAACACCAGAAGCGCTTGCAGAGTCTGCGCTATGGGAAGCATCTTTATTTGAAGAGCATGGTTTTTCAGACATTAAGATTTCTGTAAAGCATCATGACCCAGTAACCATGGTCAATGCATACCGAATTCTTGCTGCCAAGTGTGATTATCCATTGCACTTAGGAGTTACAGAAGCTGGTCCAATTTTCCAGGGAACGATTAAGTCTTCAACCGCCTTTGCGATTTTATTAGCAGAGGGAATCGGCGACACAATTCGAGTTTCACTGTCGGCGCCTCCGGTAGAAGAGGTAAAGGTTGGAATTTCAATCCTTGAATCCTTAAACCTTCGTCAACGTAAACTTGAGATCGTTTCCTGTCCTTCATGTGGTCGTGCGCAGGTTGATGTGTATACCTTGGCCGAAAAGGTTCAAGCTGGTTTGCAAGGCATGACAGTTCCACTTCGCGTGGCTGTAATGGGCTGTGTAGTAAATGGACCAGGAGAAGCACGTGAGGCTGATCTTGGTGTTGCTTCAGGAAATGGCAAGGGGCAGATCTTCGTTAAGGGTGAGGTCATCAAAACTGTGCCAGAGGCGCAAATTGTTGAAACACTTATTGAAGAAGCTATGCGTTTGGCAGAAGAAATGGAAGCCGCCGGAGTTGCTTCAGGGCAACCTTCAGTTGATGTTCGATAGGGTAGCGACATGTTGAAAATGTCTACGCTATTTTTGCGTACTCTTCGCGACGACCCAGCAGATGCTGAGGTTGCAAGCCATAAGTTGTTAGTTCGTGCGGGGTATGTACGCCGTATCGCTGCTGGAATTTATTCATGGTTGCCATTAGGTGTGATTACCCTTCGCAATGTTGAGCGTGTAATCCGCGAAGAGATGGATAACGCAGGTTTTCAAGAGGTTAACTTTCCTTCCCTTCTTCCACGCGATGCCTATGAAGCAACTAATCGTTGGGAAGAGTACGGCCCATCACTATTTCGCCTGCAGGATCGCAAAGGCGGAGATTACCTACTTGGCCCAACTCATGAAGAGATGTTTACTCTTATGGTCAAGGGCGAATACTCATCGTATAAAGATTTGCCGTTAAGCATTTACCAAATTCAAACAAAGTTCCGCGATGAAGCTCGCCCACGTAGCGGAATCATTCGTGGACGTGAATTTGTAATGAAGGATTCTTACTCATTTGATATTGATGATGCAGGTCTTGAGGTTTCATACCAAAAGCACCGTGATGCATATGTAAAGACCTTTGATCGCTTAGGCATGAAGTACAACATTGTTAAGGCTGTGTCCGGCGCAATGGGAGGATCAAAATCTGAAGAGTTCTTAGCGCCATGTACAACAGGTGAAGACACCTATGTTTTATGTCCTAAGTGTGGATTTGCCGCAAATGTTGAGGCGATGGTTACAAAGGTTGATGCACAAGATTCATCATCTGTGCCAGCTCTAGAAGTTTTTGATTCACCAAATACACCAACGATCGACACTTTGGTCGAATTGTTAAATGCAAAGTTTGGTGGGGGATACACAGGTGCGCACACACTCAAGAATGTGATGCTCATGGCAGATAACAAGGCTGTTTCAGTATTGGTTCCGGGGGATCGCGAAGTTGATCTAAAGCGTTTCCAAGAAAATATCGGCGGAATTCACGAGCTCCGCGTATTTGAAGAAGCAGATTTTGCAAAGTTTCCGGGACTTGTAAAGGGTTACATCGGACCACAAGATGCAAAGAAATCTGGAATTACTGTGTACGCAGATCCACGCATTGCACCAGGTACTTCATGGGTAACTGGCGCAAATGAAAAGGATCGTCACGCACGTAACGTTGTAAACGGTCGTGACTTCACACCAGATGCATATGTTGAAGCTGCCGAAGTTCGTGCAGGTGATGCATGTCCAGATTGCGCGACACCAGTTGTTATTGATCGCGCTATTGAGATTGGACATATCTTCCAGCTAGGTCGCAAGTACGCAGAAGCGCTAAATCTGACTGTGTTGGACCACAACGGTAAATCTCAGATTGTCACCATGGGTTCATATGGAATCGGCGTAACTCGCGCGGTTGCAGCGATTGCTGAACAGACACATGATGAAATTGGCCTGAACTGGCCTGCCGAGCTGGCTCCAGCCAAGGTTCATATCGTTGCAGCAGGCAAGGATGACCTTCTTTTTGAAACAGCACTGAAGCTTGGAACAGATCTTGAGGCAATAGGTATCACCGTGATGCTCGATGATCGACGTGATGCAAGTCCTGGCGTTAAGTTCAAGGATGCCGAACTTATCGGAAACCCAATTATCGTTGTAGTTGGAAAAGCCCTTGCTGAAGGCAATGTCGAAGTACGTGTTCGCAAGAGCGGTGACAAGAAGGAAGTTGCACTTACACAAGCAGTATCTGCGATCGCAGAACTACTGAAGTAATTGTGTTTCACGATATATCTGTAGCAACAGGAATCTTTCTTCTAGCCGCATCCTTCTTTGCCGGCTTTGTCGATTCAATTGCAGGTGGCGGGGGATTGGTTCAACTTCCTGCGCTCTTGATTGGTCTACCAAAATCTGAAACTGCAGAAGTCTTAGGAACCAACAAACTTTCATCAATCTTTGGAACCTCAACAGCTGCCATGCTTTATCGGAAACAGATCAAACCTGATCCAAAGATTCTGATCGGAATGGCCTTGCCTGCATTTATTGGTTCAGCAGGTGGTGCGGCCCTTGCATCAAAGATTCCAACAAGCAGCATGCGACCAATGGTGTTGGTGTTGTTGATTGTCGTTGCTATCTATACCTGGTTCAAACCAGATTTAGGTAAGTTTGAAAATCTCAAGCACCATCCAAAGCGCAGAGTTCAGATCGCAGCTCTTGCCGGCGCAGTAATTGGTTTTTATGATGGAATTTTTGGTCCAGGCACCGGATCTTTCTTAATGTTGATTCTTGTTGCATCCCTTGGATATGCATTTATCACCGCATCTGCCATTGCAAAGGTGGTAAATGTTTCAACCAATATAGGCGCCATCTTGGTCTTTGGAATTCACGGCGCTGTAATTTGGCAGATCGGAATCATCATGGGAGCTGCCAATATCACCGGCGCAGTAATTGGTTCGCGATTAGCAATAAAGGGTGGCTCAACTTTGGTACGTAAAGTGTTCCTTATTGTCACTGTTGCACTGATTATCAAGGTCGGAATTGCAACCTTCTAATCACTCGCGTTACAATTGCCCCACAACTTAATAGAAAGAAGAGATCGATGGCCCTTAAAGATTCAATCGCCGATTTAATTCGCCCTGTAGTAGAAGAAGCAGGCTTCTTTCTAGAAGATGTATTCACAAGCAATCCCGGTAACCATCGCATAGTTACATGCATGGTTGATGGCCTTAAGCCGCTTAGCCTCGATGAGGTCACAGTAGTTAGTCGTGCAGTGTCTGAGATCCTAGATGAGACCCCGTTATTGACTGAGGCTTTCACCCTTGAAGTTACTTCACCAGGAATTGAGCGCCCATTAACTCTTCCGCGCCACTGGACAAAGAATTTAACCCGCATCGTCAAGGTTTTACTCAATGACGATACCGAAGTATCTGGTCGTTTAACTGAATTTGATGAAACACGTGCGATCTTGATTGAAAATATCAAGGGCCGTATGAAGACCCATGAAGTCAATTTTGCAGATATCAAACGTGCAAATGTCGAGATCGAATTTAACCGTAAGGATGAGATCTAATGCATGTAGAAATGTCTGCGCTTGCCGCGTTAACAACAGAAAAAGATATTCCGCTAGAAGATCTAATTTACGCAATTGAAATTGCCGTACTGGGTGCTTACAACCAGACAGACACAGCAAAGCGTCACGCCCGAGCACACCTTGATCGCGAAACTGGCGAGATTCAAATTTTAGTTCCAATCTTCGGAGAAGATGGCACACGCATAAGCGAAGAGCTTGATTCTCCAGATGGATTCTCGCGAGTAGCAACATCTACTGCGCGCCAGATCATCAAAATGAAGATGCGCGAAACTAATGATGCTGAAATCGTTGGCGAGTTCACCGCATCTGTTGGCGATGTAATTTCAGGTGTAGTGCAACAAGGTCGCGATCCAAAGATGATTAACGTAAACCTTGGCCGCATCGAAGGTCGTATTCCGCCACAAGAGCAGGTGCCTGGTGAGGTCTACAACCATGGTGATCGCATTAAATGTTTCGTAGTTGAGGTAAAGCAAGGATTAAAAGGCCCAGAGATTATGTTGTCTCGTTCCCACCCTGCTCTTGTTAAGCAGCTATTCGCATTTGAAGTTCCTGAAATTGGGGATCGTATTGTTGAAATCATGGCTGTTGCACGCGAGGCGGGACACCGTACGAAGCTTGCGGTGAAGACACATCGCGCAGGCGTTAGTCCAAAGGGCTCTTTGATCGGTCCAATGGGTTCACGTGCACGCGCTGTAATGGATGAGCTTCATGGTGAAAAAATTGACATCGTTGATTGGTCTGAAGATCCTGCTGAATTTGTTGCCGCTGCTCTCGCCCCAGCAAAGGTGAGCAAGGTAGAAATCACCGATCTTTCGACACGAAGCGCAAAGGTGATTGTTCCTGATTACCAACTTTCCCTTGCGATTGGAAAAGATGGCCAAAATGCTCGCTTGGCAGCGCGCTTAACTGGCTGGCGTATTGACATCCATCCAGACACCGTTGAGCCCGCTGCAGACTCAGCATTATGACCAAAGGGCGTTCATTGGATACCATGAGCCCGTTGGATAAGAAATTTCCGGTACGTAGCTGTATCAGCTGCCGAAAGAAGGATCACCCTTCAGCATTAATTCGATTGACCTTGGTTGATGGAAAAGTAATTCCTGATATCAAGACAGGTGCACCAGGTCGGGGCGCTTGGCTTCATAAGAAATGTGCAGAAGTTGCGATAGCTCGGAACGCTTTTAGATTTGCCTTCAAGCAAAAGGAAGCGGTCGATGTATCAGAACTTCTGAAATTTCTAGAAGGTTAATAGAAGCAGTAAACAATCAGAATGGATAAGAAAGATATGAAACTCAAATGAGCTCGTTAGAACTATGAGGTCGTTCAACTAAGGCTTGCATTTGAGTAAATGCGGGCCAAGACAGGAGAAATGTGTCAAAGGTCCGCGTACATGAGTTGGCAAAACAACTCGGTATGGAGAGCAAGGTTGTCCTTGCAAAGCTCCAAGAAATGGGCGAGTTTGTTCGCTCGGCATCATCAACAGTAGAGGCACCAGTTGTCCGTAAGTTGATTGAAATGTATCCCGATGCAAAACCGGTCGAGGAGAAAAAGCCAGTTAAGAAGGCTGCAGCGAAGAAGGCTGCCGCAAAGCCAAAGGGAGAAGTCAGCGCTGAACAAGCAGCTGAACTTGCCGCAGAACTTGGCGTAGATATTGAAGCGTTAAAGCTTGAACAGGCAAAGGCGCAAGCAAATAAGGAAGAGGCTGCAAAGAACGAGGCGGCAGATCGCGCAGCAGAGAATGCAGGAACACCATTGCCTGCAGCTCCAACTCCTTCGGCGCCGGCTCCTCGTCCAGGAAACAATCCATTCTCAGCAGGTGGCGCAGTTCCTCGTCCACCTCGTCCAGGAAACAATCCATTTTCAACAGGTGGCGCGGTTCCTCGTCCACCACAACGTCCTCAAGGTGCAGGCGCACCACGACCAGGAATGGCTGGATCACGTCCAGGTTCTGTTCGTCCAGGATTTGCGGCACGTCCGGGTGCACCACGACCAGCTGGCGGAGGATTTACTCCACGTCCAGGTGGATCTGCACCTTCATCATCACCATATAAATCAAATACACCAGGTGCTGGTGGAACTACTGGCGGACCGCAGCGTCCAGGTGGCGGTCGTCCACCACAACGCGGTGGCGCAGGTGGAGCGTTCGGAAAGAATGCAAGTAAGAAGTCAGGACGTAAACAAAAGTCACGCAAGGCGTTACGCGATGAATTCGACAATATGCAAGCTCCACAATTGGGTGGAGCGGTTGTTCCTCACGGCGATGGAAAGACTCCAATTCGCATGCGTCGTGGTGCATCACTTGCAGATTTCGCAGAAAAGATTGGTGCAGATCCAGCAGCATTAGTAGCAGCGCTATTCCACTTAGGTGAAATGGTTACAGCTACACAATCTGTGGATGCAGATACCTTTGAAATTCTTGGTGTTCAACTTGGCTACAGCATTGAAATTGTTAGCCCAGAAGATGAAGACCGCGAATTGCTATCAGATTTCGATATCGATCTTGCAGGCGAGTTAACAGATCTAGATCCAGATACTTTGGTTGCACGTCCACCAGTAGTAACTGTTATGGGTCACGTTGATCACGGTAAGACATCACTTCTTGATGCGATCCGTAAGTCTGAAGTTATGAAGGGTGAAGCAGGCGGAATTACACAGCACATTGGTGCTTACCAAATTCACCATGATCACGATGGCACTAACCGCGCGATTACATTTATCGATACACCAGGTCACGAAGCGTTTACCGCAATGCGTGCACGTGGTGCGAAGGTAACTGATATCGCAGTACTTGTTGTTGCTGCCGATGATGGAATCATGCCTCAGACAATTGAAGCGTTAAACCACGCACAAGCAGCAGATGTACCAATTGTTGTTGCTGTTAACAAGATTGATAAGGAAGGCGCAAACCCAGACAAGGTTCGCCAACAGTTGACCGAGTACAACTTGATCGCTGAGGAGTACGGCGGAGACACAATCTTCGTAAATGTTTCTGCAAAGGCCGGAATGGGTATCGATCAGTTAATCGATTCAATCCTTCTAACAGCAGATGCTGCTATCGATCTTCGTGCCGTGGCAGATGATGATGCTCGCGGTGTTGCTATTGAAGCTCACCTCGATCGTGGTCGCGGACCAGTTGCAACTGTTCTAGTTCAACGCGGAACTTTGAAGATCGGTGATGCAATTGTTGCCGGTAGCGCATTCGGTCGTGTTCGTGCGATGTTGGATGAGAATGGTGACAACGTTGATACCGCAGGCCCATCACGTCCAGTGCAGGTTCTAGGTTTCACATCTGTACCAAGTGCAGGAGATACATTCCTTGTAGCTGATGAAGACCGTACCGCTCGTCAGATCGCTGAAAAGCGTCAGGCGGCAGAACGTAACGCGCAGCTTGCTAAGGCCCGCAAGAAGGTTTCATTGGAAGACTTCATGGAGCAATCCAAGATTTCTACTCTCAACCTTATTCTTAAGGGTGACGTTTCTGGTTCTGTTGAAGCGCTAGAAGATGCATTAATGCAGTTGGATGTTGGCGCTGAAGTAGATCTTCGCGTTATTCACCGCGGTGTTGGTGCAATCACCAAGAGCGATATCACCTTGGCATCTGCATCAACTGCAGTTGTGATCGGCTTTAACGTTAAGCCAGAGCCACAAACTGCAATCTATGCTGATCAAGAAGGCGTTGAAGTTCGTTTCTACTCAGTTATCTACAACGCAATTGAAGAGATCGAGATGTCTCTCAAGGGCTTGTTGAAGCCAGAGTACGAAGAAGCGATCATCGGTAACGCTGAAGTTCGCGAGATCTTCAAATCTTCTAAGGCTGGAAACATCGCAGGATCTGTCGTTAAGGATGGAATCATCCGTCGTAACGCGAAGGCACGTATCTTGCGTAACGGAGCAGTCTTGGTTGATAACCTCACAATCGATTCACTCAAGCGCTTTAAGGATGATGCCACTGAGGTCCGTGAAGGATTCGAGTGCGGTATTGGCCTTGGAAACATGAAGGAGATCGCGCAAGGCGACATCGTTCAGTGTTTCGAGATGCGCGAGAAAAAGCGAGCATAAGCAATGGGTCAATCACATCGCACTCTGAAGGTCGCTGACCGCATCAAGGTAGTTGTTGCAAACCTACTTGAGACAAAGATTAAAGATCCACGTCTTGGTTTTGTAACCGTTACAGATGCACGTGTTACCGGCGATCTACAACAAGCATCGGTGTTTTACACAGTTCTTGGTGGCCTCGATGAGCGCGCTGCAACAGCAGCGGCTCTCGAGAGCGCCAAGGGAACAATCCGCTCTGCGTTAGGTCGCGAACTTGGACTTCGCATTACTCCTAGTATCGAATTCTTTGAAGATGGTCTACCCGAAAGCGCGTTAGCTCTAGATTCCTTACTTGAAAAGGTTCATGAGCAAGATGCGCAGGTAGCCGAACTTCGCAAGAACGCGCAATACGCCGGGGGAGAAGATCCTTATAAAGCACCACGTGTAATCGAAGATTAATTGTGATGCAGCACGGATTTCTGGTTGTCGATAAAGAACCAGGCATGACAAGCCATGATGTAGTTGCAATTGGACGCAGAGCATTAGGAACACGCAAAGTCGGCCATGCCGGAACTCTTGATCCAATGGCAACAGGAATTTTGGTGCTGGGTTTTAACAATGGAACTCGCTTGCTGCAATACATCACAGATGGCGACAAGACGTATCAAGCAACTGTCGTTTTAGGTGCTGCAACAGTTACGGATGATGTTGAAGGTGAAGTGATTAGCACCGCTGATACTTCCGCAATCACTGATGAGGAAATTCATGCCGAATTAGCAAAAATGCGCGGAACTATCATGCAGCGTCCTAGTTCAGTTTCTGCAGTCAAGATCGATGGAGAGCGTGCGTACGATCGAGTTCGATCAGGTGAAGAAGTTGTTTTGCCTGCACGTGAGGTCACAATTTCTCAACTAGATGTACTTGCTATTCGACGCCTTGAAAAAGCAATTGAAGTAGAGATCGAAGTGACCTGCTCTGCCGGCACATTTATTCGTGCAATTGCACGTGATTGTGGTGCAGCATTAGCGGTGGGCGGTCACCTGAACTCACTGCGTCGTTCGAGAGTTGCAGGATTTGGTCTCGATCGAGCGGTTTCATTGCAGCAGTTGAAGAGTGGTGATTTCAATACGCTTGATTTAGCTGATGTCGCCCGTGCAACCTTTCCGGTTCGCGATATCGCTTTAGATGAAAAGTTGGAACTTTCCTTTGGTAGAACCCTGTCGGCTAACGCGGATGATCAAATTTATGCAGGCATCTCTGCGGCAAATGAACTGATTGCGCTGCTGCAGAATGTTGATGGCAAGGCAAAGCCAATCGCCGTGTTCGCGGCCGCGCAGTGATTCTGAGATAATGAGTTCATGAGCATCGTCGTCATAGGAAACTTTGATGGGGTCCACAAGGGCCATCAACAGATTCTTAACCGTGCCAAGGCGCTAGCAGGGGATGAAAAAATCGTTGCCCTGACCTTTGACCCACACCCTGTTTCTGTCTTTGCTCCCGAGCGTGCCCCCACCTTATTAACAATCCTTACCGACAAAATTGAACTATTGAAAATTCACAACGCAGATCAAGTAGCGGTTATTAAGTTCACAAAAGAGTTTGCATCGATGCCACCTGAAGATTTTGTTAATAAGGTTCTAGTCGAACAGTTGAAAGCAACCACTGTGATCGTGGGACAAAACTTTACATATGGGTTTAAGGCAGCAGGAAATGTTGAATCACTCAGTGCGCACACCGAGTTTGAAACAGTTGTCATGGATCTACAAGCAGATAATGCAGACACAATTTCATCGACCCGAATTCGCAAAGCGATTATTGAAGGCAATGTTGAATCAGCTCGCGAAATGCTCACCCGACCTCATCGCCTAGATGGAATCGTTGTCCATGGCGAAAAGCGTGGCCGCGAAATTGGATATCCAACAGCAAACCTTGGAAATCTCGATAACCAAACAATTCCAGCAGATGGTGTGTATGCCGGTTGGTTAACAGTTGGCATCGATCGTTGGGCAGCTGCAATTTCCATTGGTACAAACCCAACCTTTGAAGGTGTGCGAGGCCGTCAGGTTGAGGCGTATGCATTAGATCAAACAGATCTTGATCTCTATACAAAAGCGGCAACCATTGAATTTGGGTGGAGACTTCGCGAAACCCTGAAATTTGATGGTCTCGAGCCTTTATTGGAGCAGATGGCTAAGGACTGTGCAGAAGCTCGTCGCCTGACCGAGCTCTAAGCGGGGGATTTACCTCGATTTCAGCTATTGCACCGCTGGCTGATAACCTAGCCCCTCAATCGAGTTAGCGAGTTTCTCGTGAGTCAAACCGAGAAGCCCTCGTGCTCAGTACATAAGGAGAACAAGAAATGGCATTAACACCAGAAGTAAAGAAGGAAATCATTGCTCAGTACGGTTCTACCCCTACTGACACAGGATCACCTGAAGCTCAGGTCGCGCTCCTATCAAAGCGAATTGATCAGATCACTGATCACTTGAAGGCTAACCCACATGATCACCACAACCGTCGTGGTCTTTTGTTGTTAGTTGGTCGTCGTCGTCGCATCCTTCAGTACCTTGCGAAGACAGATATCAACCGTTACCGCGCAATTATCGAGAAGCTCGGTATTCGCCGCTAATTAAGAAAAACCAATCTGCCGTAGAGCAATAGTCCTCGGTAGTGGTTTCCGCGCTTGAAACACCTGCGCGTGAACTTCGATCGAAGATTCTTGCTTCTTAAGCAGATTGCAAAGCCCAACAATTCTGTTGTGCTTTCAATCTACAAAGAGGAGGACCCATGGAGGGTCAAGAGGTTCAGTCAGCCGTTGCAGTTATTGATAACGGAAAATTCGGAAAACGAGAGATTCGTTTTGAAACAGGTCGCCTAGCGCGCCAAGCAGCAGGAGCAGCAGCTGTTTATCTAGATGATCAGACAATGATCTTCTCAGCAACAACAGCATCAAAAACTCCTAAGGATCAATTTGATTTCTTCCCATTAACAGTTGATGTTGAAGAGAAGATGTATGCAGTTGGTCGTATTCCAGGATCATTCTTCCGTCGCGAAGGTCGTCCATCAGAGGATGCAATTCTTACTTGTCGTTTGATCGACCGCCCATTGCGTCCTTCATTCGTAAAGGGCCTTCGTAATGAAGTTCAGATCGTTGTGACTGTAATGGCACTCGATCCAGATCACATGTATGACGTAATCGCGATCAACGCGGCTTCAATGTCTACACAACTTGCAGGTCTTCCATTCTCTGGTCCAATCGGTGGCGTTCGCGTTGCTTTGATTGATGGACAGTGGGTTGCATTCCCTAACCACTCACAGGTTGCTAACGCAGTCTTTGACATGGTTGTTGCAGGTCGCGTAAACAATGATGATGTTGCAATCATGATGGTTGAAGCAGAAGCGACAGAGCGAACAATTGAATTAATCAAGGGCGGCGCACCAACTCCTACTGAAGAAGTTGTTGCACAAGGACTTGATGCTGCAAAGCCATTCATCAAGATTCTCTGTGATGCACAGTCTGCTCTTGCAAAGGTGGCTGCAAAGCCAACTGCAGAGTTCCCAGTGTTCTTGGATTACCAGGATGATGTATTTGCAGCTGTTGAAAAGACAGCTAAGGATGACCTTGCAAAGGCGCTAACAATTGCTGGAAAGCAAGAGCGCGAAACAAAGATCGATGAGATCTCTGCTTCAACAAAGGAATCTGTAAATGCACAATTTGAAGGACGCGAAAAGGAAGTTTCTGCAGCGTTCCGTTCATTAACTAAGAAGCTTGTACGTCAGCGCGTATTGCGTGACAAGATTCGTATCGATGGTCGCGGTCTTCGTGATATCCGTGCGCTATCTGCAGAGGTTGAAGTTATTCCTCGCGTACACGGTTCAGCGATCTTCGAGCGTGGAGAGACACAGATTCTTGGAATCACAACTCTTAACATGCTAAAGATGGAGCAACAGCTCGATACTTTGAACCCTGAAAATCACAAGCGTTACATGCACAACTACAACTTCCCACCATATTCAACTGGTGAAACAGGTCGTGTTGGTACACCAAAGCGCCGCGAAATCGGTCACGGTGCACTTGCAGAGCGTGCATTGATTCCAGTACTTCCAAGCCGCGAAGAGTTCCCTTACGCAATCCGTCAGGTCTCTGAAGCTCTTGGTTCAAATGGTTCAACATCAATGGGTTCAGTATGTGCATCAACACTTGCACTTCTAAACGCAGGTGTTCCACTACGTGCACCAGTTGCAGGTATTGCAATGGGTCTAATCTCTGATGATGTCGATGGCAAGGTTGAGTACGTTGCTTTGACAGATATCTTGGGTGCAGAAGATGCATTCGGAGATATGGACTTCAAGGTTGCCGGAACAAAGGACTTTGTTACAGCGTTACAGCTAGATACAAAGCTTGATGGAATTCCTGCATCTGTTCTTGCTGGCGCACTTCACCAGGCAAAGGAAGCGCGTCTTGCGATTCTTGATGTTATGGCTGAGGCAATTGATGCTCCAGATGAGATGAGCCCATTTGCTCCACGCATTATCTCTGTAAAGATTCCTGTAGATCAGATCGGTGCAGTAATCGGACCTAAGGGAAAGATTATTAACCAGATTCAAGATGAAACTGGCGCAGATATCTCAATCGAAGAGGATGGAACTATTTACATCGGTGCAACCGATGGTCCATCAGCTGAAGCTGCACGCGCACAGATCAATGCAATTGCAAACCCACAGATGCCAGAGGTTGGCGAGCGTTACCTAGGTACAGTCGTGAAGCTTGCAGCATTTGGTGCATTCATCTCATTGATGCCAGGTAAGGATGGCTTGCTGCATGTATCTCAGATTCGCAAGATGCATGGCGGAAAGCGCATTGAAAACCTTGAAGAGGTCATGAAGGTTGGCGACAAGATTCAGGTTGAGATCGGCGAGATTGATCCAAAGGGCAAGTTGTCTTTGGTTCCTGTTCTTGAAGATGGAACAACTGGTTCTGCTGAATAAATGAGCGTACGTCGTTCAGTTTTACCTAGCGGTCTGCGTATCGTTACTGAAGAGGTTCCTTCGGTACGCAGCGCCGCGATCGGTATCTGGGTGAATGTTGGTTCTCGTGATGAAACCCCGGCGGTTGCTGGGGCTTCTCACTTTCTGGAGCATTTATTGTTCAAGGGAACAAAACGTCGTAATGCTTTAGAGATTTCAGCATCAATTGAATCTGTTGGTGGCGAGATGAACGCCTTCACCAGCAAGGAGTACACCTGCTTCTATGCACGAGTTATTGATACAGATCTTCCGATGGCAATTGATGTTGTTTCAGATTTAATTACATCATCAGTTGTATCCGCATTAGATGTTGATGCAGAGCGCAAGGTTGTTCTTGAAGAGATTGCAATGCGCGATGACGACCCTAGCGACTTAGTGCATGATCTTTATGCCGAGACTTACTATGGGGATACTCAATTAGGGCGCCCGATTCTCGGCACAATTGATTCAATCAATAACATGTCACGAAATTCAGTATTTAATTACTACAAAAAGCGCTACCTGCCACAGGATTTAGTAGTTGCGGTAGCTGGAAATATCAAGCATAAAAAAGTTGTAGCGATGGTTGAGGCAGCACTTTCGCAGGATGGTTTCTTGGATGTTAAGGGAACCCCTGTTATTCGCCCTAATGTGCCGGTAAGAAAGAGCGCGCAAAAATCTGTGGGACTTATAAATCGACCTACCGAACAAGCGCACATGTTTTATGGCATGGAGGGCGTTGCCCGTCATGATGATCGACGATTTGCGATGGGAATCTTGGCATCAGCACTTGGTGGGGGAATGTCTTCACGGTTGTTCCAGGAAATCCGCGAAAAGCGTGGCCTTGCATATTCTGTCTATGCATACGCACAACAATTTGCAGGTAGCGGACAGATTGGTTTTTACGCCGGATGCAATCCATCAAAGGCGATCGAAGTTGTCGAAATCATTCGCGAAGTTTTAGCTGATGTCGCAGATAACGGAATGTCCCATGAAGAGATTGAACGCGCCAAGGGTGCGGTTCGTGGATCATTGGTATTGAGCCAGGAAGATTCAGGCTCACGTATGAGTCGAATTGGTAAAAATGAGATTGTGTACGGCCACGTAATGGGCTTTGACGATATTTTGAAGGCGGTATCTGCCGTTAACGCCCAAGACATTAAGGAAATTGCTAGCGCCTTTCTGACTAAAACGCCTACCCTTGCACTTGTTGGTCCATTCAAATCAGAGTCAAAGTTTGAGAAGGTGTTGAGCAAATGATCAATGTTGCTGTCTTAGGTGCTCGCGGTCGAATGGGCTCAGAGGTCGTAAAAGCTGTTGAAGCAGCAGATGGTTTAGCACTTGTCGCTGCATTAGATATGGGCGATTCAATTGACCAACTTAAAGGCTCAGCTGCACATGTTGTCGTTGATTTCACGACTCCAGATAGCGTCATGGCTAACCTTGAATTTCTAATTAACAACGGCATCAATGTTGTAGTCGGAACAACTGGATTTGATGATTCAAAGCTTGCAACTGTGAAAGGTTGGCTTGCAGCCAATCCTTCAGTTGGCGTATTGATTGCTCCAAACTTTGCCATTGGCGCTGTTTTGATGATGGAGTTTGCTGCAAAGGCTGCGAAGTACTTTGAATCTGCAGAAATTATTGAACTTCACCACCCAGCAAAGGTGGATGCGCCATCAGGAACCGCTGCTCGCACCGCCGAACTAATGACAGCGGCTCGTAAAGAAGCTGGGCTTGGCGCAATGCCAGATGCAACATCATCATCGTTAGATGGAGCACGTGGCGCAGTTGTTGGCGATATTCCAGTGCACTCAGTTCGCGCACGTGGATTAGTTGCACACCAAGAGGTTTTGTTTGGCGGATTAGGGGAGACCTTAACTATTCGTCACGATTCAATTGACCGTGCAGGTTTTATGCCAGGCGTTATTCTTGGCGTACGCAAAATTATCAATCATCCAGGCCTGACTCATGGCCTAGATAAGTTCATGTAAGGAGCGATGATGTCTAAAGATCAAATCACAATGTATGGTGCCGATTGGTGTGGAGATTGCCGTCGCTCAAAGCGTTTACTTGAAGAGCTCAATGTTGAATACACATTGATCGATACTGATGCAGAGGTAACCGCTGCAGATAAGGTAATCGAGATCAATGGTGGAGCCAAATCCATTCCAGTTATTGTTTTCTCAGATGGAACTCATTTAACTGAGCCATCAGATAATGACCTGAAGGCAAAGCTTCAGTCGCTCAACATTATCTAAAGCCAGTTGTAAACCGCGGCTGATGAAATCGCTGCCGACAAAACGACTAGTGGAAATGGCGCTTTAAGCATGAGCGCTGCAATTGCGACGCATAAACCAACCATACGTTGGTCAATCATCAGCGTAGATTTCTCCGAAAAACTCTGAACTGCAACCAATGCGCTCAAGAGTGCGATGGGAATTAATGCATTGATGCGTTGAATCTTTGGATGGGACAACCATTTTTCAGGTACAGAGTGCCCGGAATACTTAAGGGCAAATGCAATAACGCTGGTGCCTATAGTTGCAATCCAAAAGCTGTTCATTTTTTCAATCCCACTGCTATGGCGATAAATGCGGTGGCAATAATCGGTAACCCTGCTGGCAAAATCGGTGTCATTGCAATAGCAAAAAACGCACAACCAACTGCAAGCAATCTTTCAAATCGACCTGTTAATCGTGGCCAGACCAGGCCAAGAAAGGCGGCAGGAACCGCCGAATCCAATCCAAATGCACGAATATCGCCCATCGCTTGTGCACCCAAAGCTCCGGCGAGCGTAAATAAGTTCCAAAAAACAAAGACTCCAATACCTGTGTACCAGAAACCTTTTTTCATCTCATCTGTTCCGCGTACCTCTTGGCCAAGTGCAACACCTGTTGATTCATCAATAGTTACTTGTGCGGCTAGAACTCTTTTTACTCCATGAACCTTTAAACGTGGAGCCATGATGACTCCGTACAGAGCATTGCGAACTCCAAGTAATGAGGCGGTTGCAATTCCGCTTATCGCGGAGCCGCCAGCGCCTAGAACGCCGATTACGGCAAATTGTGATGCGCCTGAAAAAGTTAATAATGAGAGCAAGCAACTTTGCAGGACGGAAAAACCATTAGCGACCGAAGCTGCCCCAAAAGCCACTCCATAAGCGCCCACGGTAAGGGAAACACTCATGGAATCTCTGAAAGTGGCGGAGACTACTTTGGACACGCGGCTATTGTGCCGTATAAATCCAAGAGCCCATAGGGGCAACTGGATAGGGTGCGACCATGAGTGAAGAGATTATTTACCGCGACGATGTAACCGTTGAATTAGTGAAATCCAGCGCAAGTGATGCCGATGTCATCTGGGCGGCTCGCGTTTCCACCGCTGGAGAGCAATCGATGGATGAGATTGGCGAGGATCCAGCTCGTTCTGCTGGATTGATCAACTATCTTGCGCGCGAGCGTCATGGATCTCCATTCGAGCACACCTCAATGACATTTTTTGTTTCAGCACCGATCTTTGTATTCCGCGAATTTATGCGCCATCGCATCGCTTCATACAATGAAGAGAGCGGACGTTATCGCGAACTAAAGCCTGTTTTCTACATTCCTTCAAAGGAGCGCAAACTTGTTCAAGTGGGCAAGACTGGTGCGTACACATTTATTGATGGAACACCAGAGCAATTTGATGTAACAGTTTCATCTATGAAGGTTGCATATGTTGCTGCATACGAGAGTTATCAAAAGATGCTCGATGCTGGTGTGGCACGAGAAGTTGCTCGCGCTGTTTTGCCGGTAGCCACATACTCATCAATGTATGTAACTATGAACGCCCGCGCATTAATGAACTTTCTATCGCTACGCACCGCTCGCGAAGGCTCTCACTTCCCAAGCTACCCACAACGCGAAATTGAGATGGTTGCCGAGAAAATGGAAGCGGAATTTGCGAAATTAATGCCGCTTACATACGGAGCCTTTGAAAAGTCTGGACGAATCGCCCCTTAATACGGGTAGAGTTCACCGCATGACAACCGCAGCTCCATTTGGACGGCTTCTGACCGCAATGGTCACGCCCTTCACAAAAGATGGTGCGATCGATTGGGCAGGGGTTGAAACTCTTGCCGCTCACCTTGTAGCAAATGGCCACGATGGAATTGTGGTTAATGGAACAACAGGTGAAGCCCCAACAACTAAGTCCTCTGAAAAAGAGGAGATCATTCGCGTTGTTCGAAACACCGTTGGTCCAACAATTAAAGTTTTATCGGGTGCTGGTGACAATGAAACCGAGTACTCAATTAATCAAGCAAAGCGCACTGAAAAAGCTGGCGCTGATGGCTTGTTAGTTGTAACTCCTTATTACAACAAGCCACCACAAGCTGGAATCGAAGCGCACTTCCGCGCAGTTGCTGATGCAACTGATCTTCCAATGATGATGTACGACATTCCTGGTCGCACCGGAGTGCCAATCGAGCCGGACACACTTGTACGACTTTCAGAACACCCTCGCATCGTTGCTCTTAAAGATGCTAAGGGAGATGTTGCTTCAACATCATGGGTTATCAAGCGGTGTGGAATTCCAGTGTATTCAGGTGATGACATTCTCAACCTGCCACTTCTTTCAGTAGGAGCGGTTGGATTTGTTTCTGTTTGTGGTCACACCGTTGGTAAAGATCTTCGCGAACTGCTTGATGCTTGGTTTGCAGGAAACTCTGCTCGTGCTTTAGAAATTCATCAGAAGTTGTTGCCTGTTTACACCGGCACCTTCCGTACTCAAGGAGCAATCCTAACTAAGGCAGCCCTGACTTTGATGGGTCTGCCTGGCGGTCACACACGTCTTCCTCTAGTCGATGCTACAGATGCACAGATCGCGCAGTTGCGTGAAGATCTTCGTGCTGGTGGCGTTGCAGTTAACTAATGAATCATCCACATCCAAACTTAAGTACTCCGCCAAAGCTTGTTGATGGCGGATTGCGCATAGTTGCACTTGGTGGTTTAACTGAAATTGGCCGCAATATGACGGTCTTCGAATACAAATCTAAGTTACTTATCGTTGATTGCGGTGTGCTTTTTCCTGAAGATACTCAACCTGGAATTGATTTAATCCTGCCTGATTTTTCATATATTCGAGATCGCCTAGATGATGTTGTGGCGATTTTCTTAACCCATGGCCATGAAGACCACATTGGCGCTGTGCCGTATCTATTGCGTGAACGTGGCGATATTGCAATTTACGGCTCTGCGTTGACTCTTGCATTAATCACCGCAAAGTTAAAGGAACACCGCATTACTCCACTGACTCGTGAGGTAAAAGAGGGTGGCACCGAAGATATTGGTCCATTCACCTTGGAGTTTGTTGCAGTTAATCACTCAATTCCAGATGCACTTGCCGTAGTTATTAACACTGACGCCGGACGCGTTCTTGCAACAGGTGACTTTAAAATGGATCAACTGCCTTTAGATGGGCGAATCACAGATCTTCGTACCTTTGCTCGCCTCGGTGAACAAGGTGTTGACCTATTTATGGTCGATTCAACAAACGCTGACATTCCAGGTTTCACTCCATCGGAGCGCGAAATTATGCCTGCGCTCAATCGCGTGATCTCTTCTACACGTCGACGAGTAATTGTTGCCTCATTTTCCTCACACGTTCACCGCGTTCAGCAAGTAATTGATATTGCAGCTCAACATGGACGCAAGGTTGTATTTATCGGTCGCTCGATGGTTCGCAATATGAAGATTGCCGAAGATATGGGCTATCTCAATGTTCCTGCTGACCTTGTCATGGATGCAAAAGATTTAGATCAATATGATGACAATGTAGTTTTGATTTGCACAGGTTCTCAGGGCGAGCCAATGGCAGCGCTTTCGCGCATGGCAAATGGCGACCATCAAATTCGCGTGGGCGAAGGAGATACAGTCATTCTTGCCTCGTCACTTATTCCCGGAAATGAAAACTCTGTTTTTCGGGTAATTAATGAGCTAACGCGTTTTGGCGCAAAAGTGGTGCATAAAGCCAATGCAATGGTTCACGTATCGGGACATGCCGCTGCTGGTGAATTGTTGTACTGCTACAACATAGTTAAGCCCAAGTATGTTTTGCCGATCCACGGTGAATGGCGCCATCTAAAGGCAAATGCCGAATTAGCTATTCAGTCAGGTGTACCTCGTAGCAATACCTTCATTATTGATAATGGAGTAGTCATTGATCTTGTCGATCATGAGGCAGAAATCGTCGGCGCAATTCCAGTTGGTTTTGTTTTTGTCGATGGCCAAAGCATCGGCGATATCACCGAGAGTTCTCTAAAGGATCGCAGGATTTTAGGTGAAGAGGGATTCATCTCTTGTGTTGTCGTGATTGATTCTCAAAGTGGCAAAATTGTTGCTGGGCCCGATATTCATGCACGTGGGTTTAATGAGGATGCAGCGATGTTTGATGAGGTAAAGCTGCGTATTGAAAAAGCCCTAGCAACGGCAGTTATAGATGGAATTAATGGAACTCATCAGCTTTCACAAATTGTTAGAAAAACTATAGGTGGATGGGTTGGGGGAGAACATCGTCGAAAGCCGATGATTGTCCCTGTTGTGATTGAGGTATAAAGCGCGGCGCGCCTAGTAGGTTAGAAATTGCCATTCCTTTACGATCGGGCGTGTGGCTAAAAGAAAAAAAGCGAAATCTAAGTCAGGCGCGGTAGGCGGAGCACTTGGACGTGGAGTCGGCGCAACTTGGCGTTTGATCTCCAAAACTCTTGGAAAAAGCGTTCGCTTTTTGGCACGCGGTGCTCGTGATTTAGATCCGGCACATCAACGCGATGGAATCGCATTCTTAATTTTAATTCTCGCCCTAATTGCAGCGGCAGGAACCTGGTTCAACTCAGATAACTTGGTTGGTCGTGCGGTTTATTCAGTCACGTATGGAGCATTTGGTCGAATTGGATTTTTTGCACCTGTGGTACTTATCTACTTTGCATTTAGATTGTTTAGAGTTCCAGAAGATTCAAAGGCAACAGGAAGAATCATTATTGGAACCTTTGCGCTTTTGCTCTCATCAACTGGTTTGTCACACCTATTAAATGGATCTGTAGGCACTGGTGCCACAGCAATGCGACATGGTGGCGGTTGGTTGGGATACGGAGTTACAAAGCCACTTGTAGGTCTCATGACTTCGGTGCTGACATATCCAGTACTTGTCATCTTGTTTATCTTTGGCGTTTTGGTAGCAACCGCTACTCCTGTCTCAGAAGTAATTACACGAATTACTTCGCTGAGCAGCTGGCTCTGGTCAAAGAAGCCTGAACGTAGAGAACGTGTTGAAGAAGAGTTTGAAATTTCTGATACCCCTGCCTTTGATACGCCCGTTGTGGCTGCATGGAATGAGCCGGAGGAGGAAGAGGAGGCCGAACTCGATGAAGAGAGTTTTGATGAAGAGTTCACCGTTGAAGTTCCAGTTGCACCGGTCGTTCATACCAATGAAAACACCGTTGCGGCTAAGCGCCCCGAGCAACTTCTGTTAACCGCAGATGTTAAGTACGAACTTCCGGGACCAGATATTTTGCGAGCAGGGCCAGCAGCTAAAGCAAAGAGCAAGGCAAATGAAACTGTCGTTGCTGCCCTGACTGAAGTTTTCTTACAGTTTGAAATCGATGCACAAGTTACCGGCTTTATGCGTGGACCTACCGTTACCCGTTATGAGGTAGAGCTTGGTAACGCGGTCAAGGTTGAACGAATTACAGCTCTTGCAAAGAACATTTCATATGCGGTGGCAAGTAGCGATGTTCGCATCCTTTCTCCAATTCCAGGAAAGTCAGCGGTAGGTATTGAGATTCCAAATGCCGATCGTGAAATCGTCGCATTAGGTGATGTTCTGCGCTCAACAGTTGCAGGTCAGGATCTACACCCAATGCTTGTTGCTCTGGGTAAGGATGTTGAAGGTAACTTTGTTTGTGCAAACCTAGCAAAGATGCCTCACTTGCTCGTTGCAGGTGCAACTGGTGCAGGTAAGTCATCGATGATCAATGCGATGATCACCTCGATTTTGATGCGCGCTACGCCAGATGATGTTCGCTTAGTTTTGATCGATCCAAAGCGAGTCGAATTAACCGCATACGAAGGTATTCCTCACCTTATTACTCCCATCATCACAAACCCAAAGAAAGCAGCAGATGCTTTGACATGGGTTGTGCGCGAGATGGATCTTCGTTACGAAGATCTTTCAACCTTTGGATTTAGACACATTGATGATTTCAATAAGGCGGTACGGGCAGGAAAGGTTCGCGTTCCCGAAGGAAGCGATCGCACTGTCGAGCCATATCCATACTTACTTGTAATTATTGATGAGCTGGCAGATTTGATGATGGTTGCTGCTAAGGAGGTTGAAGAGTCAGTTGTACGAATTACTCAGCTAGCCCGTTCTGCCGGTATTCACTTAGTACTTGCAACGCAGCGTCCATCAGTGGATGTGGTTACAGGTTTAATTAAGGCAAATGTGCCTTCGCGACTTTCATTTGCTACTAGTTCACTTGCTGATAGCCGCGTTATTTTGGATAGCCCTGGTGCAGAAAAGCTTGTTGGACAAGGCGATGGTTTATTTATTCCAATGGGCGCAAGCCGTGCAATACGTATCCAAGGTGCGTATGTTTCAGAACGTGAAATTGAAGCAGTAACAACTCATGTAAAGAAGCAGTTGAAGCCGCGCTATCGCGATGATGTGACTGCACCTGTTAACCAAATGAAGATGGTTGATAAAGAAATTGGCGATGATTTAGATATCTTGTGCCAAGCGGTGGAATTAGTTGTTGGTACGCAATTTGGTTCAACTTCTATGTTGCAGCGTAAGTTGCGAGTTGGATTTGCCAAGGCGGGTCGTTTAATGGATCTCATGGAATCGCGAGGAATCGTTGGGCCATCAGAAGGATCGAAGGCTCGCACAGTCATGGTTAAGCCTGATGAACTTGATTCAGTCCTTGCCACGCTAAGGGATTACTAAGAGTTTCAACTTTCACCCCATGAATTCACTCTAGCGCCTAGTCACCCTAACCCTCTGCGACTTACACTTATACCTCACCCGTTACCCCAATAGAGGATGAGTAAATGTCACTCGGATCAATGATTTCTAAAGCGCGCCTTGATGCCCGCCTTAGTATCGAAGATCTATCGGCCTCTACAAATATTCGCGTTCCTTTGCTTCGCGAGATGGAAGCAAATAACTTTGCCAATTGCGGTGGCGAAACTTATGCGCGCGGACATATTCGAAATATCGCTCAGCGATTGGGAATTGATCCGCAAATATTCTTAACCGCATTTGAAGATGAACACATGCAGATTGATCGTTCAATGCAGGACATGCTTGTTGAAACAAGTGCGATGAAGCAACCTGATGAAGTCCGTAAGGTTTCCTGGAAAGTGCTTGCAACTATTTCGATCGCTTCCTTAGGTGTTGCAGGTTTGGTGCAAATAATTGTTTCAAATACATCTTCTCCTTCGATTCCAGAGCCAATCACTTCAGCTTCTAGCAGTGCATCTCCAACAACATCAACATCACCTAATCCGGCACCATCTGAAGAGGCCACGGTTTCGACAGGAACCGGAGTAGAAGTAGTCATCACCGCCGCTCGTGCCAAGAGTTGGCTTTTTGTCTCTGACTCCTCAGGTCGGACATTATTTAGTGGTCAGATTTCGACGGGTGTCACAAAAACATTCACATCTGATTTATCCCTTAACTTCAAGATCGGAAATGCTGGAGGAGTTGATCTTGTTGTTAACGGCAAGAAGGTCGATTCAATCGGCGCAGACGGGGAAGTAGTAAGCGTTTCATACGGATTAGATTCTTAATTCGCCCAAACAAGGTAAGATCGCGCAAATGAAGCGCACAGTAGCTGTTGTCACTTTAGGGTGCGCACGCAATGAGGTTGATTCTGAAGAGCTTGCCGGACGTTTAGCGGCCGATGGCTGGACCTTGGTGGATGATGTTGAGTCAGCAGAGGTCGCATTAGTAAATACCTGTGGTTTTATCGAATCAGCTAAAAAAGACTCGGTAGACGCATTGCTCGAAGCCAATTCGCTTAAAGGTCACGGAACTACACGTGCAGTCGTTGCTGTTGGTTGCATGGCAGAGCGCTACGGAAATGAATTGGCAGAAGCTCTTCCAGAAGCAGATGCGATTTTAGGTTTTGATGATTACAAAGATATCTCAGCACGATTGCAATCTATTGTTGCTGGAGAGTCACATAAGGCGCACGTACCTCGCGATCGTCGCGCTTTGTTACCGATTGCACCTGCCGATCGTGCAGATTCACGCGAAGTTGAAGAGTTTTCCAGAAAGCGACTGGGTGTTGCACCATGGGCTCCACTAAAGATTGCATCAGGATGCGATCGACGATGCTCATTTTGTGCGATTCCATATTTTCGCGGTTCATTTATATCAAGAAAGCCGACCGAAATCATCAAAGAAGCGCGATGGTTGGCTGAAAATGGTGTTACTGAAATGTTCTTAGTTAGCGAGAACACCACATCATATGGAAAAGATCTCGGCGACCTGCAATTGATGGAGAAAATTCTCCCCGAAATCGCTGCACTTCCAGGTGTTGAGCGGGTGCGTCTTTCTTACCTTCAACCGGCAGAAATGCGTCCAACCTTGTTACAAGCGATGATTGCGACAGATAAAACAGCCCCTTACTTTGATCTCTCTTTCCAGCACACAAGTCCAACAGTTCTGCGCAGAATGCGACGTTTCGGAGACAGCGAAAAGTTCTTGCATCTGATCAATCAAATTCGCGTACTTTCTCCTGAAGCCGGCATTAGATCCAACTTCATCGTTGGATTCCCTGGTGAAACGCAGGAGGATTTTGACGATCTTGCCAACTTTATTACCCAAGCAAAGTTAGATGCCGTTGGAGTATTTGGATATTCCGATGAAGACAACACCGAGGCGCTAGATTTATCTGACAAGGTAGAAGCTGAGGTAATTGCTCAACGCGTTGAAACTCTTTCTTCTTTAGCCGATGAAATGGTCTCACTGCGTGCTCAGGCCCGCATTGGTGAAACTGTGCGAGTACTCATAGAAGATGAAGAGTTGCAAGAGGGTCGCGCTGCTCATCAAGGTCCTGAAGTTGATGGAACTACCTCATTTATCGGAACAAAATACAAAGTTGGGCAGTATGTCGATGGCGTTGTGGTGGATTCGATGGGTGCAGATTTGGTGGCAAAACCGTTATGAATCTTCCATCATTCGTAACCCCTAACTTCATTACCGTCTTGCGTGTGCTGTTTGTTCCGGTTGGCGCATACACACTCTTTAAAAATGGTGGAGATGACACCACCTGGCAATATATTTCTTGGTGTGTGTTTTTCATTCTTGGAATGTCAGATGTACTAGATGGAAAGTTGGCCCGTAGTCGGGGTTCAATCACAAAGTTTGGAGAGTTCTTAGATCCAGTAGCCGATAAGTTCATGATCGGAACAGCGATGGTTTCGCTCTCGATCTTGGGAAGAATGCCATGGTGGATCACAATTGTGATTTTGTTCCGCGAAATTGGAATCACGATCTTCCGACTCTCTGTGATCAAGCGTGGAGTAATTCCGGCAAATAAGGGCGGCAAGATCAAGGCGATGATGCAGAACTTTGGCACAGGCTTCTATGTCCTGCCTTTAAGCGAGAGTCTCTACTGGTTCCGGGATGGATTCATGTATATCGCCGTGGTACTCACTATCGTTACTGGTGCGTACTATGTAAAATCAGCATTCACTAAGAGTTCCTAAGTAAGGGAAAAGACATGGCGCTATCAAATGAAATCTTGGGCTTTGCAGCCGAGATCGTTGATCATCTGCGCCAACGTGGTGAAACTATTAGTACCGCGGAGTCTTTAACTGCCGGAGCGGTGAGTTCGGCAATTGTCACAATTTCAGGTGCTTCTGATGTTTTTGTCGGGGGAGTCACCGCATACCGCGACGAAATTAAAGTTTCCCATTTAAATGTTGATCCAGCGTTAATCGAAAAGCACACCGTCATCAGCGAAGAGGTTGCTGTCGCAATGGCAAAGGGTGCAATTAAATCCTTCGGAACTACATGGGCGATTGGCACAACTGGGGTAGCAGGACCCAATCCATTAGATGGCCACCCAGTAGGTGTTGTGTGGGTTGCAATCGAAGGTCCAGTAAGCCAGACCATCGAATTGTCACTTTCAGGCGAACGTGAATCTGTGCGAAACGCAGCTACATCGAGCGCGATTGCCACCTTTGCGCGTATCCTTAGACATCGCAGTTAAAGGCTTAATGTAGAGATCGACATCTGAAGGGAGTATGACAATGGTTCTATTACGTGAAGCAGTTGGTCAGACCCTTCGCGCTGCTCGCACATCTCAAGGTCGCACACTTCGCGATGTGGCTCGTGATGCACGAGTATCCCTTGGATACCTGTCTGAAGTAGAACGCGGTCAAAAGGAAGCTTCATCAGAGCTGCTGAATGCAATTTGCACAGCGCTAGGACTTTCACTGTCAGGTGTTTTCAGCGAAGTATCTGCAGAGCTTAAGAGCCGTGAGGGCGTAACTCTCACTGTTGTCGATGCCGCTTAATAAGTACGCGCCACAAGTAGCAACTCATCGCCGTACACAAAACGCAATTCTTGAAGCAACAAAGCAATTAATTACAACTACCGGCATTAAAAAAATGTCGATGATCGAAATTGCAGATTCATCCGAAGTTTCACGCGCAACTTTGTATAACCATTATCGCGATAAAGAAAGTGTTATCCGTGCGTTGTGCGAATCAGAGCTAGCTCGACTAGTTGAAATTGCTCAAGCAGCCCCAGATGCAACAACCGCTTTGCACAACCTCTCGCTTCAAGTTTCTAGCGATCCCGCACTTGCCGCAATGCGGACACAAGATCCAGATCAATTAACTCTGGTGCTAACAAATCATGAAGATCAGCTATGGAAGGCGTTCGCCATTGCTATGACCCATCTTTTAGGTGAGGCAAAGGGGGCTTTAGCCCTACGTTGGTTGTTAGGGCAAGCATTACATCCACTTAGCGCAGATCAATCTCGCATCCAAGCAGAAGCTATTTCCGGCATTGCGAATCTCTGATTTACGCGAGCGAATTACCTTGTCATTTGGTGATTCCTGGGCGCCCTCATTTTCTTCTGACATTGCGATCTCCGAATTAGGTAGCAAGAGCGTAAATGAGGCATTAGCTTCTGGAATTGAGCCTGATGTCATTTGGAAAGCGGTGTGTAAAGCCCATCCTGCCGAGACAGAAAAATATAAGTACTGATGCCAATTACCGCACATTTATTTACAGAAGATAAGAATCGTCCCGCACTTGTATTGGTGCATGGTTTAGGTTCTGCAGGAAATATTTGGAAGAGTCTTATCCCGCAACTTAAAGAACATTTCAGTGTGATCGCTGTAGATCTTCCGGGTCATGGAGTATCAGAGATTAATGAAGCAGAAGCAGTTGATCCGAGTTCATTAGCGCGTGCGATTGTTGAAGAGGTTACTCGGGCACATGGCTACACGCAGATGCATGCCGCAGGAAATTCTCTAGGCGGATGGATCGCTCTTGAAATGGGAGCCGTGGCGCCAGATAAAGTAAAAAGTATTACCGCCCTTGCACCAGCTGGGCTGTGGCACGATCTTCCAATGCGTAAGTTTCCACCAAGTTTAGATGCTCGAATACTTGCGAAGATTTCTCAACACTTTATGCGCATTGCTTATCACCTTCCACCCTTAAAGGCGATTGGTTACAAGAAGATCACGCATTTATGGCGAGAGTTAAGTTTTGAGTCCTGTCGAGATTCAGTGTTAGCGATGGCTAACTCCAAAGGTTATATGCCTTTATGGAATGGAATTCGGGGACGTAAGTTTGAATCACATGTGCCAGAACATGTAGATGTTTCAATCATCTTTGGAGATTATGACTTGACCCTTCCTGAAGAGATCGCGCAAGAAAAGGAAGTTGCCCCTGCGCATTCGCATTGGGTGGTTGTCGATAACTGCGCTCATGTGATCATGTGGAACTACCCAGATATGACGGTAGATTTCATCAAAAGAACTGCAAGAGTTTGAAGATGGCCATATCTGAAGGAATTAAAAAGCGCGAAGTTGATTTAGTTCTATTGCTTGTTGCCTTCTTTTGGGGCTCTAGCTATTTAGCTGCGAAGGTATTGACCGAACACACCCCTGTTTTATCTGTACTCGGCCTACGTTTTGCGGTGACATCCATCGGAATGGTCATCGTGTGGCTCTTCAGACGTGATCGATTTCAAAAACCTGAATGGATTCTGGGCTCAATTCTGGGTGCGAGCCAAGCCTTTATTTTGTTTTGTGAAACCGCTGGCGTATCAAAGACCACTGCAACTAATGCTGGCTTAATCATTTCGCTAACGATTGTCATGACCCCAATCTTGGAGTCAATTGCCTCGAAGAACTGGTTACCCCGCGGCTTCTTTATTGCAGCAGTTGTTGCCGTTGTTGGAGTGGCATTACTTGTTTCAGGCGAGGGTTTTTCAGCACCTGGGCTAGGGGATTGGTTGATGTTGCTAGCGGCATTGATTCGATCTATTCATGTAACTGCGATGGGCCATGTAACACGCGGCCGGACCTACAGCACCGTTAACATGACCTTAGTTCAATCTCTTACTTGCGGAATCATCTTTAGCGCATTGAGCTATAAGGAGATGACAGAAGCGATTTCAAATTTCGCGCCAGCGCAGTGGTATGGATTGCTGTACTTAAGCTTGCTGTGCGGTCTGTTTTCATTCCTTGCAAATCTTTGGGCGATTCGCAGAACATCGGCATCACGTGCGGGATTACTGCTATCGACAGAACCAATTTGGGCGGTGGTTGTTGGCATAACTGTCGGCGGCGAGAGTTTGGCAGCACTTGGTGTTATCGGTGCAATTTTGATCTTAGCTTCAACCTTTTGGGGTCAACGCATTGAAACTGCCCACCGTGAAAAGGGTTTAGCAGTAAACCTCTAATACCCAAGGATCTTTTGCTGTTGCTTCAATTAAAGTGCAAGTGAATGACTGGGAAACCCAAGCATGAAGTTGATGCGGATTTGTAATCGGGTTTTCTGATTGAAGTAAGTGTCGTGTTACTTCTCCACGAGTCTTTTTGGACATGTGCGTGATTACCTTTTTTTCACCATCAACTGTGGTGAAGACTTTTACCTCAACGGTTTTTTCAATGGGGGATTGCCACACAGTTTGATAAGTCGAGGAACGACAGTCGATGATCAATTCGCTCTGGATTGGATTTAAAACTGCGGCCACTTTTGGAGCCATCTCTTTGTTAACGATCTTCTCTTTGTACGGTGCGATTGGATCAAGTGGACGCAAGGCTCCGTACTTGGCGGAAATGATTACGATCGATTCTTGGGCCAGTTTCTGTTGTGGCTTAGACAAGGTGTTCCACCCCAGGGCCGCGTACAAGACCCCCGTATAGACCTGGATCGCAGCCCCGGGATCGACCGATTTCTTCTCAGAAGGGGGCAACAGGATCAACACCGGCTCAGTATGGTGGGCGACACGCTCCATTCTTGTCAGTGCCACCTGTTACCTTTCGAACAGATGTTCGGATAAACTATCTGAGTACAACCAGAGCGGTTCCAACCTCCGCCTACAGCTCTTCTCCACACTTGATGTGGAGCCTCTGTAGTCCGTCGTTGGGTCTCCGTACCTTCTGGGCCGCACACCAAACGAACTGCATATCGCAGGACGTTCTATCGAAAGGAATGTACGTGGCTACTGAAAAAAGCAACAAAGCAAATGAAGCAGCACAAGACAAAGCCAACAGCGAACGCAATAAAGCGTTGGACACAGCCCTAGCCCAGATCGAACGTCAATTTGGTAAAGGCGCAGTAATGAAGATGTCAGAGCGACAGAACGCAGTTATCGAAGTTATTCCAACTGGTTCAATCGCACTTGATATCGCACTTGGTATTGGTGGACTTCCACGAGGTCGCGTTGTTGAAATTTACGGACCAGAGTCTTCAGGTAAGACAACTCTTACCTTGCACGCAATCGCAAATGCTCAAAAGGCTGGCGGAATCTGTGCATTCATCGATGCGGAACACGCATTTGATTCAGAGTATGCAAAGAAGCTTGGTGTCGATATTGATGCGCTGCTAGTTTCACAGCCAGATACAGGTGAACAAGCACTTGAAATTATGGACATGCTGGTTCGATCAGGTGCACTTGATCTTGTTGTAGTTGACTCAGTTGCAGCTCTTGTTCCACGTGCAGAGATCGAAGGCGAGATGGGTGACTCACACATGGGTCTACAAGCTCGTTTGATGTCACAAGCGCTTCGAAAAATTACCGGTGCACTTCACCAATCAAAGACAACAGCGATCTTTATCAACCAGCTCCGCGACAAGATCGGTGTCTTCTTCGGTTCTCCTGAAACCACAACAGGTGGAAAGGCGCTTAAGTTCTACGCATCTGTTCGCCTCGATATCCGTCGTATCGAAACACTTAAAGATGGACAAGATGCAGTCGGTAACCGCACACGCGTTAAGGTTGTTAAGAACAAGATGGCCCCACCATTTAAGCAAGCAGAATTCGACATCATTTACGGAACAGGTATCTCACGCGAAGGTTCACTTATTGACCTCGGCGTTGAAGTCGGTATCGTTAAGAAGTCTGGCGCTTGGTACACATACGAGGCTGATCAACTAGGACAGGGCAAAGAAAATGCTCGTTCATTCCTACTTGATAACCCAGATCTAGCAAATGATATTGAAAATAAGATCCGCGAACACTTTGTTCCAGTCGAGGTTGATCCAGCACTCGTTGCTGCGATCGATGAGGCTGCCGCAGAGGTGGATTTCTAAGCTCCAATGCTTGAATTTGTAAAGGTTGACCACGAGGCTGACCCTTACTCAATCGCAAACACCATCGCATTAAATGCGTTGGTTGCGCGAGCCAAGAGTAAGGGTGAGCTTCTGGCACACCTAAAAAAGCGTGGGGTAGAAGATGATGTTGCCAATGCAACCATCTTTCGACTTCAAGAAAAAGGGTTGATCAATGACTCTGAGTTTGCAAAGGCGTGGACGCAATCACGTCACACCTCTAAGAAGTTATCGAAGCGAATCATCGCATCAGAGCTTCGCACTAGGGGAGTAGATCAGCAAAGCATTGATGAAGCACTTGATGAGATTGATGATGAGTCTGAGTATCGCACCGCATTTTCATTGGCGATGCGAAAGTACAGCACGATGAGTCGTTTGGAGTCAGATGTCCAAGTTCGCAGAATTCAATCTCTGCTACAGCGAAAAGGGTTTTCCTTTTCAACAATCTCGCGGGTTATTCGCGAGTTAGGTGTTCAGTCAGACGAGCTGCAGTAGCAACTACAGCAGCGGCATGAATGCGGCCTGGTTGACGTCCTAGACGTTCGATCGGGCCGCTAATGCTTACAGCGGCAATTACCTTGCCGTTAGGTGCACGTACAGGGGCGGAAACAGATGCGACTCCCGCTTCACGTTCACCAACAGATTGCGCCCAGCCACGACGGCGATCTGCAGAAAGTTGCGCAGCTGTAAAGCGTGCATGTGTTAAACCACGGTGGATCTTTTCTGAATCCTCCCAGGCCAATAAAATTTGAGCAGCAGAGCCGGCCTGCATTGTTAGGGCGGCGCCCACAGGAACTGAGTCACGTAAACCAGATAAACGTTCAGCAACGGCAACACAGATACGAAGATCTCCTTGACGGCGATACAACTGCGCGCTTTCCCCAGTGGCATCACGTAGCGCTGCCAATACTGGGGCGGCAGCGGCTAGTAAGCGATCTTCGCCAGCGGCAGCTCCTAATTCGGCAGAGCGTGGACCTAAAACGAAACGTCCCGTTAAATCACGGGCAACTAAACGGTGAAACTCCAAAGCAACAGCTAAACGGTGCGCAGTTGGTCGCGCAATACCGGTTGCAGCAACAAGTTCTGCAAGTGAGTGTGGCCCTGCTTCTAAGGTGCTCAAAATAGAGACCGCTTTGTCTAATACGCCGACTCCGCTATTATTTCTGTTCACAGAGTGATATTAGCATCTCATTATATGAAATGACAATCTGGGCTGAAAAAAAGGAGCACTACATCGTGGGTAAAACGCTAGCCGAGAAAATTTGGGCAGAGCATGTTGTTCGCCAAGCAGATGGTGAACCAGATCTGATTTATATCGATCTTCATTTAATTCACGAAGTAACAAGCCCACAAGCATTTGATGGTTTGCGTCTTGCGGGCCGTCCGGTGCGCCGTCCAGATTTAACGATCGCTACCGAAGATCACAACGTTCCAACCATCGATATTGATAAGCCAATTGCAGATCCTGTATCAAAGCTGCAGGTAGATACCTTGCGTGCAAACTGCGCCGAATTTGGCGTACGTATCCACTCGCTAGGCGATAAGGATCAAGGCGTTGTACATGTTGTAGGACCACAACTTGGAATTACCCAGCCAGGAATGACAATTGTGTGCGGAGATTCGCACACATCTACACACGGTGCATTTGGCGCTCTTGCATTTGGAATTGGAACATCTGAGGTTGAACATGTGCTTGCGACTCAAACGCTTCCATTGCAACGTCCAAAGACAATGGCAATCAATGTTGAAGGATCGCTAAAGCCAGGAGTTACCTCGAAGGACATCATCCTTGCGATCATTGCAAAGATTGGTACCGGCGGTGGACAGGGCTATGTCATCGAATACCGTGGAAGTGCGATTCGCGCGCTATCAATGGAGTCACGTATGACTGTATGCAATATGTCTATTGAAGCAGGAGCACGTGCAGGCTTGATCGCTCCAGATGAGACCACCTTTGATTACATCAAGGGTAAGCCTCATGCACCAGAAGATTTTGATGCAGCGGTTGCTTATTGGAAGACGCTATTTACTGATTCAGATGCAAAGTTTGATGTTGAAGTAAATCTCAACGCCGATGAACTAGAACCATTTGTTACTTGGGGAACCAACCCAGGGCAAGGTTTGCCATTGAATGCTGTTGTACCTAACCCTGCAGATTTTGCAGACACAGAACAACGCACAGCTGCAGAGCGTGCGCTTGTGTATATGGGCCTAGAAGCTGGTACGCCTTTGAAAAAGATAGCCATTGACACTGTTTTCTTAGGGTCATGCACCAACGGTCGTATCGAAGATCTACGTGCGGCAGCCGATATCTTGAAAGGTAAGAAGATTGCCTCATCACTTCGCATGTTGGTCGTTCCAGGATCTGCTCGAGTACGTCTTGAAGCAGAGGCAGAAGGTTTGGACAAGGTCTTTCTTGATGCAGGTGCCGAATGGCGCAACGCAGGTTGCTCTATGTGTCTAGGTATGAACCCAGATCAGCTTGCAGTGGGAGAGCGTTCTGCTTCTACTTCGAACCGAAACTTTGAAGGTCGCCAAGGCAAGGGTGGTCGCACCCACTTGGTAAGTCCACTTGTCGCAGCTGCAACAGCGCTGCGTGGAACTTTGTCATCACCTGCGGATCTGTAAGGAGCAACGACAATGGAAAAATTTATTAAGCACACAGGTACTGGAGTTCCGCTTCGTCGCAGCAATGTTGATACAGATCAAATTATTCCTGCCGTTTATTTAAAGCGCGTTACGCGAAGCGGCTTTGAAGATGGGCTATTTGCTGCATGGCGCAATGACCCTGAGTTTGTTTTGAACCAACCAGCATTTAAGAATGGAACAATTCTTGTTGCGGGAGCAGATTTCGGAACCGGCTCTTCACGTGAACATGCTGTGTGGGCACTTCAGAACTACGGTTTCAAGGTCGTTATTTCAAGCCGCTTTGCCGACATCTTCCGTGGTAACTCACTTAAGGGTGGATTGTTAACAATCATCCTTGACCAATCTGAAGTTGAAGCGTTGTGGGCAACATTAGATTCAGATCCAACGACCTCAATCACCGTTGATCTTGAAACCCGCACAGTTAGCTATGGTTCTAAGAGTCTGCCATTTGCAATTGATGATTACACCCGCTGGCGTTTAATGGAGGGGTTGGATGACATTGGTTTGACCTTAAAACAGACTGATTCCATTGACTCTTTTGAGAAAAACCGCGCTGCATACAAACCAAAAACACTTCCTGTTCGTTCGTAATAGGAAAAAACAAGCGTAAATCGCAGGTTTTTAGGTGGGGTTAGTAGGCAAGCGAGTAACTCTCAATCCGACATTTAGAGTTTTCTACGCATAAAAAGCAATGTTTTTCGGGATTTCTCGTGCAATAAAAAATTGCGACACGCGCATTTCAATAGCGTAATCACCCCTTATGTACGCGTAAGTTTATGAACACGTTAAGCGGTTGCTTAACATTTACGCGTAAATAAGGGGAATTCAATGAATAAGGCCCAATTCATTGCTGCGTTAGCACCACACTTCAACGACAGCAAGAAGGAAGCAGCTCACGCTGTAGATATCGTTTTTGACACAATCGTTCGCAACCTTTCAAAGGGCGAAGATGTAATGATCAACGATTTCGGTAAGTTCAAGAAGGTTGATCGCAAGGCACGTATGGGACGTAACCCATTCACAGGCGAGACAATCAAGATCAAGGCTTCAAAGAAGGCTCGCTTCCTACCTGCAAAGGCACTTAAGGAAGTTATCTCAGGAGATCGCAAGCTTGCTCCAGCTCCAAAGCCAGAGCCAAAGGTTGTTGCAAAGCCAGCAGCAAAGAAGGCAGCTCCAAAGAAGGCTGCTAAGAAGGTTGTAAAGAAGGCAGCTCCAAAGAAGGCAGCTAAGAAGGCTCCTGCTAAGAAGAAGCCAGCAGCAAAGAAGGTTGTAAAGAAGGCTAAGAAGAAGTAATTCTTTTTAACTTAAAAAAACGGGGCTGGCTAACGCTAGCCCCGTTTTTTGCATCTATCGCACTAATATTGAGCCCATGACGGAGTACAAGGTTTCATATGCTCCACCAACTGGAAAACCACTTGGCACCAATTTCGCATTTAAAATTGGCACAAAGGTTGTAATCCCGCTGCTCAACTTAGTTGGAAAGAAACAATGGCAAGGTGGAGAAAACCTGCCAAAGAGCGGCAAGATAATCGTTGCGAGCAACCATGTTTCTTATCTGGATGTTTTATTTCTAACCCATTTTCTTTTTAGAAACGGGAGAGCGCCTCGTTACATCGGCAAAGAAGGCGTCTTCAAAGTTCCCGTTATCGGAAAAATTATTCTTGCAGCTGGAATGGTTCCCGTTGCGCGCGAAAGTAAAGATGCATCTAAAGCCCTTGACCACGCTGTTCGACTTTTAGAGGTTGGCCATTGCGTAGGCGTTTACCCTGAAGGAACTTTGACTCGTGATCCAGATGGCTGGCCGATGGTTGCAAAGACTGGGCTAGCTCGTCTTGCAATCGCAACAAATACCCCGATTATTCCAATTGCTCAATGGGGATCCCAAATTGTCATGCCGACTTACGAGAAGAAGATTAAGTTTTTCCCTCGCACTCCGATAAAGGTTTTAGTTGGAAAGCCGATAGATCTTTCTGCTTGGCACGGAAAGGAAGGCGATCCTGAAGCTTTGCGCGAAGCAACTGCATTTGTGATGCGCGAGCTAACTAATTTGCTAGAACAGCTTCGTGGTGAAAAACGTCCAGAAGCGATCTTTGATCCACATAACTCTAATTTGCCGCGCACCGGAAACTTTAAAAAGGCAAAGAAAAAATGAGCAAGGTAGTAGTCCTAGGTGCAGGGCAGTGGGGAACCACAATGGCGCAGGTTCTCAGTGATGCCGGAAACCATGTTTTGATGTGGGGTCGTAACCAAGATGTTGTCGATGAAATTAATAGCAACCACACGAACTCTAAGTACTTAGATGACAACCTTTTGCCTGTCGGATTGAAGGCAACCACAGATTTGCAGGAAGCTTTCAATTACTCAAATATTTATGTGCTGGCGATTCCCGCTCAAACTTTGCGCGAAAACTTAACCGCCTGGAAGCCTTACGCTCAAGAAAACGGTATTTACATCAGCACCTTAAAGGGTATTGAAGTAAGCACAATGTCACGCATGACCGAGATCATTCACGAGGTTATGGAAACCGACAATGTTGCAATCATTACTGGTCCAAATCTTGCTAATGAGTTAGTACTGCGCCAACCAGCAGGTGCCGTAGCGGCTGCGCCAACCATGGCGTTGGCCGAAAAGGTTCAACAACTTTTTGCTACTCCTTATTATCGCGTCTATACATCAGTTGATGTTTTGGGATGCGAATTAGCTGGAGCGATCAAGAGCGTTATCGCACTTGCAGTTGGCATCTCAATTGGCATGGGCTTTGGCGAAAACACTCAGGCGATGCTCATTACTCGCGGCCTAAACGAGGTTGCCCGTTTGTGCGCTGCACATAAAGCCGATCCACTGAGCGCGGCAGGTTTAGCGGGTATGGGAGATCTCGTGGCAAGTTGTGGCTCTCCGCTATCTCGCAACAGAACCTTTGGCGAAGTTCTGGGTAAAAGTGGATCAATGGATGTTGCTCGTACTCAAGTTGCGAAAACAGTTGAAGGAGTTGCATCTTCAAATGCGGTGCTCGAAATTGCCCACCGCGTTGGTGTCGAGGTTCCGGTTATCGAAGCAGTGGCTGATGTTGTAT